>ENA-OPBX01000643-OPBX01000643.1-human-gut-metagenome-genome-assembly--contig:-NODE-643-length-22978-cov-3.268987_pt1 | contig 22978 bp, 19 predicted proteins | sample MGYA00241075_ERZ501466 | MGnify/ENA primary metagenome ERZ501466 (study PRJEB25962, sample SAMEA2042633) | human gut metagenome | biome: human gut; feature: human-associated habitat; material: faeces...
TGTGTTTCTGTGGTCGTCAGCAAATTGCCGTATTCATCCGTTGGCGGCTCAGTTGCAACACTCGTTCCCACGCCAAAGACAACCTGCGTTTCTTCCTGACTGTCCTTCGTGGTCACTGCTGGCTGGCGAGTCCGTTCTACCTTTTCCATAATTGTTTCATGTTCCTGCAAGGTACGGCTGAAATACGTTTCCTTTGTATCCAAGTTGGAATAGAAGTAATAATAATCCGTTTCTGCTGGATACAGGGCTGCCCGAATCGCATCCATGCCCGGATTGCAGATTGCCCCCGGCGGTAAACCGTTGGACTGATAGGTATCATAAGACGCATACAACTGTGGGTCTGCCTTTTTGATGTTCGGCTTAATGACTTCTTCCACATAGTTGGTGGTTGGGTCAGACTGTAATTTCGGATATTCATTCGGATGGTTCAACCGATTCCAGAATACAGAAGAAATCTTCGTCATCTGATCCACCGTTCCGGCTTCTGCCTGAATCATGGATGCCAGCGTCAAGGTCTGATCCAAAGACAGATTCAGTTCGTCCATTCGTTCGTAGTATTCCGGTGTAATCTTACTGTTGAAGTTCTCCAGAATCTTCTGGCACACCAAGTCTACATCCATATCTTCATAGAAAATATAGGTATCTGGGAACAAATAGCCTTCCATCGGATAAAACTTTTCATTGACAAAACTCGGCAGGTGGGATTCATACGTATAGCCGTATTTTGCATTCTTGTTGAAAAATTCCAAGAATTCTTCTGCCTTGCAAACGCCCGTGCTTTCCAGCATGTCAGCTGCTTCTCGCAGGTTGATGCCCTCCGGAAATGCAATCTGTACCGTTCCGGCTTCATTCATTGCTGGAGATGCCAATTCTTCAAAGATGGTTTCATACGCCATATCCGGACGAAGTTCATGTTCACCAGCGGTGAACTGTCCATCTTTATCACTTCTTCCTGCAAAGAACGTAAACACTTTCGGATGGCTGATGATGCCAGCTTCTTTCAGAATGTCGGCAATTTCACTTGTATTCGAACCGGACGGAATGTTTACAATACGAGTTTTCGTATCGTTATTAATGCCAAGCAAGTCCCGACCAAATGTCATGGTCAGAGCGGAAACAATAACGGAAATCGCAATGACTGCAAACGTAATAATCAATGCGGACAGTACTCTGCCCTTCCGCCGTTTTTTCTTTTTCTTCTTTTTCTTCTGCTGCTGTGGCGGAACAGGTGCTGGCTCTTGCTGGCTGATGCCGTCTAAATCTTCATAGAGCTGTGCCGTTTCCGCAGCAGAATATGTCTTTACCGGAGCAGCATGTTTTCCGCCCGTATTGGTCTGAAATGCCTGTGTGCTGCCAATGTTCCAGTCGGGTTCTGGCAGGTCGGCATCCCGTGGGTCAATCGGTGGTGCTGCTGGCTCTGGACTGGGTGTAGGTGCTGCGTGGGAAACCGGTGCACTGTTTTCCGCAACGTGAGAAACCACCGGAACGGGTTCTTCTTCCGCTGCATGAGAAACAGGCGGACGCTGCGGTGGTTTTGCAGCCGAACGGTTCGGGCTGGTATCATCGAGAATCTCCCGCAAAAGGGCATCTCGTTCCTGCGAATCGGTCTTATGTTCCTGATCCATACAATTCCTCCTCTGTCTGTTCTGTGATTAAATATTGCACGGGGCAATCGGTTTCTTCTCTCGGTAAAGTTTCTGCAACGTGCATCGACGGGCAATAACCGACCCGAATCAACTGCGGATGCTGCTGCAAAAATCGGTCATAATAGCCGCCGCCATAGCCCAGACGATACCCTGCCCGGTAAAATGCCCGCCCCGGGACAAGACAAACGCAGCCTGTTTCCGGCAGCGGTTCGAGCGTCGGACAAGCTGCATCCGGCTCTAAAATGCCGTATGCACCCCGATGCAGCTGCTGGGAATTCGTTACCTGACAAAACACCATCTGCCGTTCCGGCAGGCATTTCGGCAATCCTACAATCTTTTCATCCTGTAATGCCTGTGATAAAATCCATTCAGTTTCCGGTTCTGCAATGGTTGCTGCATAGAGCAACAGCACTTTGCTGTTCCGATAGCAGGCAGATGCACAGAACCGCTCCTGCATGGCAAGGTCAAGCTGTTGTTTCTCCTGAGCCGTACGTTCTTTGCGGAGCGTGCGGTAATACTGGCGGAGTTGTTCTTTTTTTGTCTGTTGTTCAGGCATATACAATTCCCTTCCGAATCTCTGCACTTTTTTCTACACCGCAGAGAGCTGCAACCAATGCCAAACCAAAATCAATGGCAACACCTGCACCTCTGGCGGTGATGATATTTCCATCCTGTACAACGCCTTCTGTCCCAACTTCTGCACCCGTCAGAGCGGATTCAAAACCCGGATAGCAGACAGCATGCTTGCCGTTCAACAGTCCCCGATGTCCCAGAATAGACGGAGCTGCACAAATAGCAGTCAAATAGCGGTTCTGCTCTGCACAATAGGTGATGGCAGCTTGTACCTGTTCGGAAGCTTCTTCGTTCCGTGTGCCTGGCATTCCACCCGGCAGCACAATCATTTCCAGCTGGTCATTCAGCTGGATTTCATCCTGTGTGATGTCTGCTGTTACTGGTACACCGTGGGAACTGGTGACAACTTTTCCCGTTACGCCAACGGTTACCACTTCTTTTTTTGCACGGCGAAGCATATCAATCGGTGCGATTGCTTCCGTTTCTTCAAATCCATCTGCTAAAAATACATAAATCATAAAAAATGTTCCTTTCTCTTTCCAGTTCATTTTGGTGCGAGTTCGATGCTCGTCGCCTCCACCATTTGTAATTGCGGAAATTATCGCATGGATGCTGGAATAACCAAATCGCCTTTCTCCAGCAAATACACCGGATAATAGGACGCTTTCGCCTGCCGTAAACCGGCAATGCCCAAATCTTCCTCCCGATTGATATAGCGATAATCCTTTGCAAACTGTGCTGTAAATGCCTGTGTCAAAGCGGTATATGAACCCTGATAGGCAATGTCTGCCTTTTCAATGTGTGTCACAAAAGTATCTCGGTTCAGCGGTTCGCCAATCGAAAAACCTACTAATTTTCCATCTACTCGCAACACTCCGCCGCAAAGCCCCAGCGTGTCCCAGTGCGTAAAAAAGGTATGAATCGCAAACTGTTCCACAATGCTGGAACGGTCATCGTATCCCTTTTTTTCATTGTATAGGGCGGCACTGAATGCAATGCAAGCATCTTGATCTGCTGCTGTCAGCGGTGCAAATGTCCAGTTGTACCGCTCCTGAAATTGATGCAAGTGATTGCGTTTCTTGTGGTAGCGTTTGCCTTTTAACGTAATCAAATCTTCTGTTCGATAGATATAATCATACGCCGCTGGGTCAGGCTGCCAGACCGCATCCGGAAACCGCTGCTGCAAAAACGCTGCCATTTCTCGGGTCACGCCTGTAAACCGCAACGGTTCGCCGTTCGGGCAGAGCGTTTCCACCAACTCCCGCAGCAGAGCGTCCCAATCGCCGCTTCCGCTCGGAACGGTGACATCCGGAATCCCGTCCGGCGTATCAAATGCCGCAATGATATAAAAGCCCTGAAACGAAGCAATTCTCGAATCACTTGCCCGATACCACGCAAGGTTATTGGCAAAGCTGTATTCACAGCCCTGATACTGAGAATGCTGCAAGGCTTTTTGTATCCATTCCCGGTCAGAAATGGAAATCGTGCGAAACGTCAGCATGTTTTTTTATAACCCCCAACTGGTCTGTACATGGCGGAACAGTTCCTGATGAATGGTTTCCACGGGCAGCGGTTCGCCGTTCTGGCTGCACGGCAGCACTTTCCAGCCCAGCTTCTCCGCTGCGTAATAAGCCGCCTGCTGGCACTGCAACTGAAAGGCAATGTCTGCTTCGTGCAAATCTTTCTTTCTGGCATCGCCGCCGTAGCGTTTGGAGAGCAATGCTTGCTGTACCGATACTGGCATATCCAAATAAATCACAGTATCCGGTTCTGGCAGCTCCAGCCGTCCATATTCATATTCTGCCAGCCACTGCAAATAGTTGTCCCATTCGCTCTTCGGCAGCTTACCCATCTGATAGATGGCGTTGGAAGTGGTATAACGGCTTGCTAAAATACAAGTTCCGTTGTGGTATGCCTGCTCCCAGTGCAAATGATAATTTGCATAGCGGTCAACCGCATAAAAACTGGATGCTGCATAGGCATTCACGCCATCCGGCGTATTGGAAAGTTCGCCGTTTAAATACATCTTCACCAAGGCAGCCGAAGGGCTGTCATAATCCGGAAAGCTCACTGCCTGAATCGAAACGCCCTGCTTTTGCAGTGCCGTTTGCAGCAATTCAAACTGTGTGGACTTTCCGCTGCCGTCCAATCCATCTAAGACCAATAATTTTCCGTTTGGCATCCGCTCACCTCGTTTCTGCGGTGGACGGTGCAGCGTGCAATGCTACGAACCGTTCCCGAACGGCTGCCATCTGTCCACAGGTCATCTTTCCCTCCGGACATCCGCCCTGACAGCAAGCCGGGCCTGCATGACGGAACAATGCCGGAGCTGCTTCGCAGCAAAGTTTCAGCATCTGCGTTGCCAAATCCCGAATTTCCCACTGTGCCCGATTGCAGCAGCGTAACTGGAAAAAGTGCCGCAGGCTGCGAACATTCATCGTCACCATCATTTTTGTTTCACAGGCGTTCGGCAGAACATAACGAGCATCTTCAATTGCTTTCTTTTCTGCCTTGGAACGAGCTGCCTTTTCGGTGCAACCCTCCGCTAAAAACTGCGGATAATAGGTTGCCTGTAAGCGGTCTGCCAATGCATTGTAAGCCTGCACAGTCTGTTCCATCGTCTGATGATACAGGGCAGCGGCTGCTTCATCGGCTGCAATTGCCGGCGGTGTCACATAGGTGAACTGATTCTTCCGCACATAGCGTTGACTCTGTACGGAAAACGAGGCAATCCGGTGACGGGTAATCTGTGCCAGCAGCGAACGGGAAACGCCAGCAATGCCAAACGTAAAAGTAACATGTTCCACGGGGCTTTCATGTCCCATAGTTTCCAGCATGCCAACAAACTTTTCTGCCTGCTCCGCAGAAAGCCCGTCCATCAAGTCCTCTACGGTCGTATCGGAATAACATAATTTTGCAGCGGCTGCAATGATTTGCTCCGGCTGCGGAGTGTGTGAAATTAATGTGACCGTCAAAACGGTACACCTCCCTAAAAACATTCAAAATTGTTTTCATTATAGCATAGTTCTGCGGTTTCGTCAAATCAAAAAGCCATTGTCAAACTGCTGGCGAACTTCTTCACATTTTCCGCCCTGTTTGCATAGAATAAGAAGAAAAAGGAGGCGACCGTAATGGAAGAACGCTGGCCGATTCCCATTCCGCTGCATCGCCTGCGAGCTGGAACAACTTGCACCTTATACGCCCTGCACACCGCACCTGCAATGAAGCGGCGGCTGCAAGACCTCGGTCTTGTCCCCGGAACAAACATCCAATGCCTGCGGAATCCGAAACGCTGCCCGATGCTGCTGCAGGTTCGGGGCACTTGGATTGCCCTGCGGCAGCAGGATGCCCGATTGATTCTGGTGCAAATTACGATTTCCACATAATGTTACAACCAATGACAAAAAGGACTGCCGCCGGCTCGCAGCGGTCTTTTTTTGCGAAACGGGCTGCAAATTCAAAAATGTGCTGCCAAATTTCGCATGGAATCTCTGCCTTTTTGTGAAAAAGAGATGAAAAGCACCCCCGTTTTTCTTGCATTTCTAAAGACAACGTGTTATAATGATTCATATCAAACCAAAAAGGGAGGCACTTTTATTATGTGCGGAATCGTAGGTTATGTAGGCAGCCGGAATTGTACGGATGTCCTCATCAACGGATTGACCAAACTGGAATACCGTGGCTATGACTCAGCCGGTATTGCTGTTTTTTCAGAATCAGGCAATATTCAGGTCGCAAAATCAAAGGGCAGATTAGCAGACCTCATTCATAAAATGGAACAGGAAGGCAGACCAGAGGGACACGCTGGCATTGGACATACTCGCTGGGCAACCCATGGCGAACCATCTGACATCAACTCTCATCCGCATACAGGCGGCAGAGTGACCATTGTTCATAACGGCATTATTGAAAACTACAAAGAACTGAAAGAATATCTGTCTGCAAAGGGCGTAACATTCGCCAGCGATACAGATACAGAAGTCGTTGCAAGACTGCTGGATTACAACTACAACGGCAGCCCGATTGAAACCATCTCCAACACCATTCGGGACTTGGAAGGTTCTTATGCTCTGGGCATTATCTTCGCCGACCATCCGGATGTGGTCTATGCGACCCGAAAAGAAAGCCCGCTGATTGTTGGCCTGGGCAAGGAGGAAAGCTTCATTGCTTCTGACGTTCCGGCAATTCTCCGCTATACACGGGATTATTACCTGCTTGAACAGGAAGAAATCGCTGTTCTAGACCACAGTGGTGTCAAAGTATATGATGCCTATGGCGTGGAAGTACAGAAAGAACGGAAAACAGCGGACTGGGATATGGATGCAGCAGAAAAGGGCGGCTATGCTCACTTCATGCTGAAAGAAATCCACGAACAGCCCACTGCAATCAAAACAACGATTACTCCTCGGATTCGGGACGGTCTGCCGAACTTGGAAGAATGCAACATTACGCCGGAGGCTCTGAAACAGTATCACCGGATTTTTGTTGTTGCCTGCGGTACTGCCATGCACGCTGGTGTTGTTGGGCAGTATGTCATTGAAAAACTGGCACGGATTCCCGTTACTGTTGACATCGCTTCCGAATTCCGGTATCGGGACCCGATTCTCAGTGCAGAGGATTTGGTGATTATCATTTCCCAGTCTGGCGAAACTGCCGACAGCTTGGCAGCGATGCGGCTGGCAAAAAATCGGGGAGCAAAAACCCTCGCCATTGTCAACGCAAAGGGCAGCTCCATTGCACGGGAAGCTGATATGCTGATTTACACACATGCAGGCCCAGAAATTGCCGTTGCATCGACCAAGGCTTACATGGTTCAAATTGCTGTCATGTATCTGCTGGCATTTGAATTTGCTCTGGCAGCTGGCACAATTGATGAAACCGAATGCCGGAAACTCGTTGCAGAATTGCAGCAGACACCGGATTACATTTCAGAAATCCTCAAGAACAAGGAACAGACCCAGTTCATCGCCTCTTCGCTGATTACCGCAGACAGCCTGCTTTATATCGGCAGAGGATTGGATTACGCTTTGAGTATGGAAGGCTCGCTGAAGCTGAAAGAAATTTCCTACATTCACTCGGAATCCTATGCCGCTGGTGAACTGAAACATGGCACAATCTCCTTGATTTCGGATGGTATGCCGGTCATTGCCGTTGCAACCCAGAAGGCATTGTTTGAAAAGACCATCAGCAACATCAAGGAAGTCAAGGCAAGAGGTGCAAAGGTTGTTCTGGTTTGTCGGGACACCTACCAGCCAGATCCCGATGTGGCTGACCTCAAGTTTGGACTGCCGGACTTTGACGACCTGCTGATGCCAATGCTCGCAGTCGTTCCGCTGCAATTGATTGCATACTATACATCGGTTCTGCGTGGAAACGATGTTGATAAGCCGAGAAATCTGGCGAAGTCGGTCACGGTTGAATAAACAATATCTGCATCTTATGGAGCAGGCGGTTTCCGCTGCCTGCTCCGCATTTTATGCATGATTTTGATTCTGGGAAAATCTGCACCATTCTTGAAAAAGAGGATTTACAGCTAAAATTTTTTGAAAGACAGGAGGCGTCCGTTTCATCCGGACGAAACACACCTATGAAACATCCATTTTTTTCGCTTCTTTCCGTTTCCCTATTGCTGGGCAGTCTGGCAGTTGGCACAGTTGTTTCTGCCATTCCGGCAGCAGCAGACGGAACGAGCGGCGACTATACCTATGAAGTTGACGAGGAAACTTTAAAGGGCTATATCACGGGTTACACCGGAAAAGACAAGGAAATCACCATTCCAGAAGAATTGGACGGCACGGTCATTGCTGGTATTTCCGCCGATACTTTTTATAATTGCGACACTTTGGAGAAAATCACCATTCCGGCATCCATTACAGAAATCGGAGAAAGTGCCTTTTACGACTGCGACAACCTGAAAGAATTTGCAGTTGCAGACGACAGCGAAACTTATTATGCAAAAGACGGTGTTCTGTTCCGCACAAAAGATGATTGCCTGATGGCATATCCGCCAGCAGCAACCGCCACCAGCTACACTGTACCGGACGGCTGCAAGGAACTCTATTATGCTGCATTCGGCAAGTGCAACAACCTCGAAGAAATCACCCTGCCGGACAGCCTGCTCTATATTGACGACTGGGTTTTTGCCTATGACAACATTGACCACATCGCTATTCCAGATAGTGTGGTGGAAATCTGTGACTATGCTTTTGCCTACTGCGAAAATATCACAGAATGGACGCTGCCGTCCAGCCTGACCTATATCGGCAATGCAACCTTTGCAGGCTGCACAGGCATGACAGAAATCGTTCTGCCAAACAACCTGACCACCATTGGACAGGCTGCCTTTACTGGAACAGGGCTGAAAGAAATTACCATCCCCTCCAGCGTGGAAGAAATCGGATACAGTGCGTTTGGCTATGAAGCCGATATGACAACGGCTGTCAAGAACTTCGTCATCTATGGGCAGTCCGGCTCTGCTGCACAGCGGTATGCCTCCGATAGTGATGATACATACGGCTATAAGAACAGTTTCTCCTTTGTCACCGTACAGGATGCCAGCAAGGTGCGGGGCGGACGGGATTCTGAAAATCTCTCCGACTCAGAAGAAATCAGCGATACAACAGAAGCTGCTGCTTCGACCGATTCCGAAAGCAAAAAGTCCGGCTTTAACAGCAAATATCTGCTGCTGGGAATCAGCGGTCTGGTGCTGGTCATTGGGGCAATTTTGGTAATTTTGGGACTGCGTTCCGGAAAGAAAACCGAGCCGGAATCCACAGAATCTGATTCTGATTCTGAATCCAATTCTGATTCTGATGCAACACCATCCGAAGACGATTCCACCGAAAAACAGGACGAACAAACGGAGGATGCAGAATGATGACACGATGGAAACAGACTGCCTGCGGGATTCTCAGCGGTATGCTGCTGCTCTCGGGACTCGCCGTTCCAGTTTGGGCGGAGGATGCAACCGACCCCGTTACCAACGAGGACGATTGGGTCGTAGATGATATTACACTGGACATGCAGGACGATGGAACGGCTTGGGTAACAAACTGCTTTCAGTCTGCCACATCGGTCGATATTCCGGCAGAAGTGGACGGTGTAACCATCAGCGGCATTCAAGAGGGGGCATTCTCGCAGTGCTTTTTGCTGGAGTCGCTGACGCTGCCGGATACCATCACTACTATTCAGGACAGTGCCTTTTATGGCTGCTCGGTTCTGAAAAAGTTGGAGATTCCGGATTCTGTCACCTCTATGGGCAAAGGCACAATGGAAGCCTGCATTGCTCTGACCGATGTTAAGCTTCCAAGCACACTGAACACCCTGCCAACCAGTACATTCTATGGCTGCACTGCATTGGAAACCGTTTCATTTCCGGAAGCCATGAACACCATTGGCTCAGAGGCGTTTTATCAGTGTACTGCACTCAAAGACGTTGACCTCTCCCAGATTGCAACCATTGAAACGTATGCCTTTGAGGGCTGCTCTGCTCTGACTGACATCACCATTCCGGAAACCTGCACAACTTTAGGGGATTTCGTCTTTGACGGCTGCTCTGCTCTGAAAGAAATTCAGGTTGCAGACAGTAACCCGAACTATCAGGATATAGACGGCGTTCTGTTCAGCAAGGACGGTTCAACTTTAATCAAGTATCCGGATGATAGCGATTTGGTGGACTACGTCGTTCCGGATGGCTGCACCCGTCTGGAGGACTGGAGTTTTACCGGTGCAAAGTCCCTCAAGAGCATTGACATCCAGAACATCCAAGAACTGGGCGAAGATGTATTTTTCTACTGCCAGTCCTTAACGGACATCACCATTCCGGAAAGTATCACAGAAATTCCAAACAATACTTTTACCTACTGCACGGAGCTGACTTCTATCACGCTTCCAAAACAGCTGACCAGCATCGGCGACTTTGCCTTTTATACCTGCGTTCGGCTGGAGAATATCACCATTCCAGACACTGTTACCAAAATCGGCAAGCAGGCATTCTATAACTGTTTGGAACTGCACGAACTGACCTTGCCCAGCGGTATCAAAGAACTGGGCGATGGAGCATTTGGACTCTATGCAGAATCGGATGATACTTCCCCGTCAGTTGTAAAGGATTTTTCCGTGACCTACGGAAAAAACAGCAAGATTAAAAAATATGTTTCTCAGTACAAGATTCCAGCAACGGAAACTGCCGGCTCAAATAGCTGGGTTGTTCCGGTCTGCATCGGCGGCGGTGTTGTCGTGGTTGCTGCAATTGTGGTGATTCTTGTTGTACGAAAGAAGAGAAAGGGCGGTGCCGCATGAAACAATGGAAACAATCCGTTCTGGGATGCATGACAGCAGGTCTGCTGATGATGACCAGTTTTCCGGTCTTTGCCGCAGACAGCAGCAGCGACCCCAGCGGAAAATCACAGCCTGTCACAGAGGGCAGCACATTCGATGATGGCACGCTGACCTATACGATTCTGAAAAATATGCAGGTATCTGTTACAGGATGCATTACAACTGCTACCAACATCAGCATTATGCCGAAAATTGATGGCTATACTGTCGTTTCCATCGGTGACCAAGCATTTGCTGGCTGTTCTGCTCTGCAATCTGTCACCATGCCAAACGGCATTACAGAAATCGGCGATGGTGCATTTCAATCCTGCACATCGCTGCAAAGTGTTACGCTCTCAAACAGCATTACAGAAATTCCAGACGGGGCGTTTTTAAGCTGCTCCGCTCTGACGGACATTCAACTCGGTGACCAGATCACCAAAATCGGACGAATGGCATTTGCATACTGCACCTCCCTGACTGACATGGAAATCCCAGACAGCGTTACGGAATTCAGCGAACAGACATTTATGGGATGCTCGTCACTGGAATCCATCACCCTGCCGGAAACACTGGAAACGCTGTCCGCTTATATGTTCCAAAACTGTTCCGCATTGGAGTCGTTCTCCATTCCAGATACGATGACAGATTTGGGCTATTTGGCATTTGTCGGCTGCCGGAATCTCAAAACCATTGACATTTCCGCCAACCACCCGACCTATCAATTACAGGACGGCGTTTTATACAGCAAGGATGGCACAGAATTGTTCCTCTATCCGGCTGGCAAAACAGAAACTTCGTTTACCGTTCCAGACGGCGTGAAAACAATTTCAGATGGTGCATTTTTCGCTGCCCCGCTGCAATCGGTAACGCTGCCGGAGGGGCTGGAATGGATTGGTTCAGGAGCGTTTGACTACTGCACCAGTCTGACCAATATCACCATTCCAGAAAGCGTCACCGTCATTCAAGACCATGCGTTTTCCGACTGTGAATCGCTCTCCAGCGTCTTATTTGCAGGCGATGAAGAGGCAACCGACAATGCCCTGCAAATCGGCAGCTATGCATTTTTCTGCTGTGAACAGCTGATGGATGTGACCCTGCCAAAGCGAGTCACGCAAATCGGAGATTTTGCATTTGGTGTGACCGAACAGCAGAAAGTCAATGCAGACGGCAGCACCTTTGACGAAACGGAAAACATCGCCGTCAGCGGATTTCTGCTGACCGGCTATGAAGGAGCAGCTGCGAAATATGTCAGCAGCAGCCGAAGCAATGGCATTCGCATCAACTTCAAGTCTCTGCAAATCCCGTGGGTGAAGATTGTCAGCATTTCACTGGGCTGCACCGCTGGATTGGTTTTGATTTTCCTGTTGGTTCGGATTATCAAGAAAAAGCGGCTGTCCGCTGCCGATAAGGAAGCGTTGGAAGCTGCGGAACAGGAACGCAAGATTCCGCTTTCTCAGCGAGAACCTGACCCAGAGCCGGAAGAGCCGGAAGAACCGGATTATGTTAGCATTCTAGAAGATATGTCCCATTCTCAGATGACTCATCAGTTTGGACATGGTACTCTGCCGCAGGAATCTGAAACCGATTCCAATGCAGAATCTACAGAATCTTCTGAAACCACTTCTAAATCTACCAAGTAACAAAAAATAGCGTACAGGTTCAAGTCCTGCACGCTATTTTTTACTCTCTCATAATGTAAATGCCTGTGGCAAAAAGTCACGCAGCAAATGCACGCCGTCTGTCAGCAGAATCGGGAAATCTCCATCACAAAATTCTGCCAACACCTGCAAACACGCTCCACAGGGAACGCAAGGCGTTTCTCGTGCTTCTTCTGCTGTCTTTCCGCCGACAATCGCAATCGAACGAAACGACCGCTGCCCAGCGGCAATTGCTTGCAATACGGCATTTCGTTCTGCACAAATCGTCATGGAATAAGATGCATTTTCCACATTGCAGCCCAGAAACATTCTGCCGTCTGTTCCCTGTAGGGCTGCCCCTACAGAAAAACCGGAATACGGTGCATATGCCCGTTCCCGTGCCTCTAATGCATAATCCGTCATGGTTTTCATGTTGTCTGTTCCTCTCTATCTTCAGTCGGTCGAACACTGTTCCACCAACTCCTTTGCACGCCTGCAATTTGCAAGCATCTGATAACAACAATCTCGTATCAAAAATAACGTATGGTCTACGGACAGACGGGAGAACTGTTCTCGCTGTTCTGCTGTGCAGCACTGCTGCATCTGCGATTCGACCTCATCGCCTAAACCGAAAATTGTCCCAAACAGCAGGCAGGCTTCCCAGCTGGAAACTGGCCAATCCCTACCGTGTTGCAATGGCTGCTTTTGTTTTAAAAACTGTTTCCATCCGGCAATCTGTACGACTTCTTCCTGCAACACCGAAGAAAGCGAAATTTTCACCTGCTTTTTGTGAAATAGTCGCTGCGATGTTTCCACTCGTTCAATCTGAATCGAACCGTTCTGCTCCAATTCTGCCGAAACCAAGTCGTTTAATTCTAAATACCATTCATACAGAGAACGGCTGCCCGTTCTGCCGTTCCGGAGAAAACCACTGTGTTCCCAACACTTGCTCCACTGGAGCAGTTGTTTTCCAGTTGCGGTTCGTTTCTCCCCAACCAGTGCACAAAGTGCATCCCACAGGGCTTGTTCACAGGGTGTTGCCCCTGCCTGCAATTCTTCAAAGTGCAGCGAAAATGACCTGCCGGAAAGCCGCTGCCAAGTCACTGCTCCGGTCTGCATCCAATGCGTCAGATAGGAACAGAGAATACCAGCATCTTCCTGCTCTGAAATAATTCCCGCTGCAATCAACAGTGTAGACATTGGCGGCAAGGATATCTGTTTATTTTGCCAGAAACGTGTCAATGCAAGTGTGATTTCATTCATATACAAAAACCCCTTTTTTTACTTTTATTGTAAAGGGTTTCTGAAATGACGTGCAAGCATCTCTCTGAAAAAAACATGTTAAAAGTTCAGGCTATTGCGAACAGTACTGCTTATTAGATGAAAAATCCCCCGTTGACTGGCAAAACCTGCCCTGTAATAAACGCTGCTCGTTCCGATGCCAGGAAAAGCACAGCATCTGCAATTTCCTCCGGCTTTCCAATCCGCTGCAATGGTGTTTCTTCGGCAAGTTCCTTTCGGTCTTCTTCGGATAGATGGGCGTTCATCTCGGTATCAATGACACCCGGTGAAACGGCATTGACCCGAATCCCAGACGGAGCAACTTCTTTTGCCAATGCCTTTGTAAAGGCAATGATGCCGCCCTTCGTCACGGAATAATCCACTTCGCAGGATGCTCCAGTCTGTCCCCACACAGAAGTAATATTGATAATGTTTCCAGCATGTTGCTGTAACATGGTCGGCAAAATCGCACGGGTCATATCCACTGTTCCAAATAAGTTGACCCGATACAAGGCTGTGCAATCCTCCTCCGAAACACACTGGAACACATCTACAACCGATATCGCTGCATTGTTCACCAGCGTATCAATCGTACCGATTTGCTCAGCAATCGCCTTTCCAGATTTGAACGCCCCACGTTCTTCCCGAAAATCTGAAAAAATCGGGTGAATGCCATACTGCTGTTCCAACGCCTGTGCAGCTTCTTTCGACTTGCAATATGTGATATAAACGGTATCCCCTTGTTCTGCAAATTTCTTTGCAATCGCAGCTCCGATGCCACGAGAGCCTCCTGTTACTAATATATTTGCCATTTATCTAAATCTCCTTTCTTAAATCAAACATCTTTATTATACCATAATAAAAATCGAAAATGCAACAAATTTCCAAAAAAAGAAAGCATTCCAATCTCTACCCATTTCAAAAGGCAAGAATGGAATGCTTTTTCTTTATTTTCTGATGGAAAATGGAAATTTTTAGAAAATCCGTTTCTCTCACTCTGTTTCTGCTAATACAAAATCAATGTTGCCGGAAGAAATATCCGTCTTGGTGCAACGCACTGAAATCGTATCTCCCAACTGGTAAACCCGGTCGCCATTTTCCTGTACCAGCCGGACATTGTGGTCATTTGTCCATACAGTTTCTTCGCCCAAATCCCGAATGGAAATCATCCCTTCGATGGTATTCGGCAGCATGACATAGATTCCGAAATCTGTCACGCCAGTAATCAATCCATTCATCGTTTCTCCCAGATGCTGCCGCATATATTCCGCAAAATAACATGCCTCGCAATCTCTTGAAACCCGAATCGTCAACAGTTCCCGTTGACTGGACTGTTCTGCTGCTTTCGCTGCAAACTTCGTGAACCGCTTCTGAACCGCTTCCGCAGAATGCGTACTGCACCATTCTGACAAAATCCGATGAATTGCCAAGTCTGGATACCGCCGAATTGGAGAAGTGAAGTGAGCATAATCACTCAGTGCCAGCCCGAAATGTCCAATCGGTTCGGTTTCATAGGCTGCCTTTGCCATCGACCGCAGCACCATTCCATGAATGACCGGAGCGGCAGGTGTTCCAGCTGCCTTTTCAAGGATTTCAGCTAAGTTTCTCGGTTGTACATTGGTCAATACCGGAACTTCTGCCCCCATTCGCAGCAAGCCATCCTGCAAGGCTTCAATCTTTTCGGAAGAAGGGGCATCGTGTACCCGATAGACAAACGGCAAAGCATGTTCCTTTGCCACACGGGCAGCGGATTCATTTGCCAGCAACATCATTTCTTCAATGATGCATTCGCTCTTGCCACGGGTGCGAGGCTGAACATCAACACAAATGCCATCTGCATTCAGGAGAATTTTGCTCTCTGGCGTTTCGATTTCCGGAGCCCCCCGCTGCTTTCTCAGGCAGAGCCGCTTGTCGCAGAGTTCGTTCAGCAGCGGCAGCATATCCAGCACTTCTGCATATTTTTCCTGCAATGCAGCATCGGCAGTGCCATCCAGCAAAGCGTTGATTTCTTTATAAACGCCCTTGACCTTGGAACGAATGATACTCTTCCGGAACGTATAAGAACGAAGTACCCCTTGATTGTCCAGTTCCATGATGGCAGAAAAGGCAAGCCGGTCTTCCTGCGGATTCAGAGAACAAATGCCGTTGGAAAGTGCTTTCGGCAACATTGGCACAACCTGATCGGCATAGTACAAACTTGTCCCCCGTTCCAATGCTTCTTTGTCGAGTGCCGAATGCGGCTTGACATAGTGGGAAACATCGGCAATATGCACGCCGAGCCGATAACCATTCGGAATTCGTTCCACGGAAACAGCATCGTCCAAATCCTTGGATTCTGCACTATCAATTGTAAAAATGCAGGCATCCCGCAAATCTAACCGATTCTGGTAAGCTTCTTTTGAAATTGGCTGGCTGGCAAGAGCAGCTGCTTCTTTTTCCACTTCTTCCGGAAAAATCGGAGAAATATTCTCCAGTGTCAATTGTGCCTGTGCACAGACTGCTGCACAGTCTGCATTTCCGAAGGAATAGATAACTTTCGCCTTGTGTTCGGCATGGCGAGTGCCACGGGAAACAATCTCCGCCAAAACTTTATCGTGTTCCTGATAAGATACCTCCCGATTTGGCAACAGCCGGATAGGGGTTTTGCTCATGGTATCCGGCAGCAGGAACGGCTTTCCATCCTCATACACAATGACACCTGTCAGACGAGCAGATGCCTGCTCTAAAATATCCAGTACTTCGCCCTCTGGCTTTCCGCTCCGAGAGGGAATGCTCCGCATCAAAACCCGGTCTTGCGGCAATGCTCCGAGCAGGAACTTTCCCGGAATGAACCAATCGCTTTCTGCTTCCGGGTCATCTGGACGGACAAAGCCAAAGGTACGGCTCAGCCGGACAACCGTTCCGGTCTTGCAGTGCAGCGACGCACACCAGTAATATTTCCGGCGTTGTTTATAAATCAAGCCTGCTTTTCGCAGGGATTCCAAAGCCTTCTGAAACAGGGCAGAACCGTTTTTCTTCGTGCGGCATTTTGCAGCCAGCAAGGTTTCCTCCAAACCATGAATGCCGGCATCTGCTAAAAACAGCTTGCATTTTGTCTGATATGCTTCTAAAATTTCTGCTGCATCCCGTTTTGGCGGTGCAGATGGTGTTTTTCCCATAATGTTGGTTCTCCTTTATTTTATCAATTATCAAATAATCATTACAAATCCGCATACTGTATCTTTGCAGTACCGCTGCGGTGTTCCATTTCTACTTTCTCATGGATGGGTAAAAAAATACCTGTCATCCGGTTAACGAGCCGGATGACAGGACGTGTCGTTGTTATTTTGTAATCAACGGCATGACAATGTCAATGAAAAGAATGAGGACAAAGAACAACACCGTTAAAATGGTGGTTAACTTATGCAGTCTTGCTTCCTTTGTACGGCCTCTGTTCTTATCATAGAAGGAATCGTTGCTTGCACCTGTCAAGGCAGCCGTTGCGTTCTGTGGCTTTTGTTCCTGCATCATGCAGATGATGATGGTAACCAAGCTGATGAGCAGCAGAACCGCACCGATCACGATTTCTAATGTTCCCATGACCAAACCTCCCGTCTTTGATGATCTCTGTTATTATAACATATCTTTTTTGAAAATGCAAGACCCAATTTTCGGCGTTTGTAGAAATCACAAGGGGGAAACGTTTTTTAAAAAGCGTTCCATTGTATGCAGGGAATTGGCTGAAATGATGTTCTTAGGGAAACCAATCTTTTGCCTGCCAGCGTACTGCAATTGCCCCGTTGCCCTGCTCGAATTTACAACCTTGATTCTCACCATTAAACCTTGCTTGAATTAGACAGTTTTAATAAATGCAATTGCAGCAGAAAAAACAAATTGCAAAACAAATTTGCTTCGCAAACGTGGGCTACTCGCCCACACCTCGGCAGCATTTTTGTAAAACTGCTGCACCGAAAAACTTTTTATTTACCTGCGGCTCGTGACTTTTACCCTAAAAGGGGAAAATAAAAGAAACTGTAGCTTGCATTTTGTGAAAATCTATGATATACTGGTAACAAGTAACAAACAATCCGATTCCAGATGAATTTTCTAGGAAAAAGAGGGTGATTTTTTGTATAACAGCCTTTGGCAATTCCTGCTGTTAAATTTATTGCTGCCCTGTTTGATTGTAACAGAAGTCGTCGAATGTCTGGCAGCTTGGATTTATCCAAAACGAAACTGCAAGGATTTGCTTCTGGTGTTTCTGGTAAATCTGGCAACCAATCCGGCAGCGGTATTTCTCAACTTTCTGTTACCGTTTCGAATCGCACATCCCATACTTTGGGTACTGTTTCTCGAGAGCTTAATTTGGTTGATAGAGGCATTGATTTATCGACGTTGCCTGACGCAGAAACGAAATCCGTTTTTGTTTTCGTTTGTGCTGAATGCGGCTTCTTATGGAATCGGATTGTTCGTATAATGTGGGTTTATAATATGAGAGGAGATTGATGAAATATGAAACGAATGGGAAAAGTAATTGGGAGCGGCTTATTCTCGCTGCTGCTGTTGCTGGGACTGGTATTGCCGATGCAGACTACCGTTCCTGTTTTGCAGCCAATGACGGTTGCAGCAAACGACTTGACTGGACATTTGCCTGCAACAGGGGAAGTAAAGGGAGATGGCGTTTTTGGCTATACGACTAATTATGTTTGTTATGGTGGGGCAATAGAAGAACAGCATGCTGTGCAAAATGGATGGCATATCACCTTGAAAAATGCACATTATTCCCATGGAGTACAGTGGTTTGAGTGTTGGGATACAGATGATGGCGACTATTATGGATGGATTGACTGGAAATATATTACCGTTTATTCCAGCACCATCAAAGATGAGCCCTCCTCCGGCAGTTCTCCGGTTACAATTACAAGCATTTCCCCTCGAAAGGGACAAGTTGCCGGAAACGGTGTTTATGGCTATGCTTCCAGTTATGCCTGCTATTCAGACGGGGCACAGGCAACACAACACAAAGTAGAAAATACTTGGCACATCACTGCAAAAAATACCTGTTACTCGCACGGCGTGACTTGGTATGAATGCTGGGATACCGATGACGGCGATTATTACGGCTGGATTGATGCCAACTATCTTTCCTTCTATGATACAACACCTGCTCCGGCACAGACACAAGCTCCAAAACAGACCGTAATTGTAGAAAAGACGGTTCTGGTAACAGAGCCACCGAAAGAAACTGTTATTGTAGAAAAGACGATTCTGGTAACAGAATCTCCAACAGAACCATCAACAGAGACCAAGGAACAAACTACCACAAAAGCAGCGGCTGCAATCAATCTAGATGACCAGTCTAAGAACAATGCTTCTCCGTTAGAAAATGTGAATTTGCAATTGATTCTAATTGGAGCAGGGATTCTCATTTTGGCTGGCGTTTCCATTGGCTTAATTATTTTGTTTGTCAAGAAGTCCAAGGAAAAACCAGCTGGTAGCGTGCAGATGTCGCAGCTTCACAATCCATGGGAGGAAAGCAATTCGCCGATGAATCCTTACGCCGGACAAAATTCTGTTTCCAGCAACAAACAGCAAACAGGCGGTTTGATTTGCCCGAACTGTGGAGCAGCTTGCAGTGACCCGGATGGAAAATTCTGCGACCAGTGCGGGACACCATTGAAGTGACATCCAGTTCATGCAATCTTTTTCAACAAAAAACAGCTGTCAACTTGCATTGACAGCTGTTTTTTTGTTTTTCTTTGTTCGGTTGATTTTTTTGTTTTGCTTATTCCAACGGCGGCAATGTACCCGTTTGCAGCTGATAATATCGTCCCTTTTGTGCCATCAACTGTGCGTGGTTGCCTCGCTCAATCACACAGCCATGGTCTAGAACCAAAATTACATCTGCATTCTGAATGGTAGAAAGCCGATGGGCAATGACGAAAACAGTTCTGCCTTTCATCAGGGCATCCATACCAGCCTGTACAATTCGCTCGGTTCGGGTGTCAATCGAAGAAGTTGCTTCATCCAAAATCATAACCGGTGGGTCTGCAACCGCAGCTCTTGCAATCGAAAGCAGCTGCCGCTGTCCCTGCGACAAGCCAGAGCCATCCCCTTCCAGAACGGTTTCATAGCCATCCGGCAACAGCATAATAAAGTCATGGGCATTTGCTCGCTTTGCAGCAGCAATGCATTCTTCATCGGTTGCATCCAAGCGACCATATCGAATATTATCCATAACCGTTCCGGTGAACAGGTTGACATCCTGCAAGACCATTCCCATCGAACGCCGCAAATCTGCCTTACAGATTTTATTGATGTTGATGTTGTCGTACCGCACCTTTCCATCTGCAATATCATAGAATCGGTTAATCAGGTTGGTAATCGTGGTTTTTCCAGCACCCGTTGCCCCAACAAAGGCAATCTTCTGCCCTGGCTTTGCATACAAGCTGACATCATGCAGGACAATTTTTTCCGGCACATAGCCAAAGTCCACATGTTCCATCTGCACATCACCCTGCAACTGCGTATAAGTCACAGTTCCATCCTGATGCAGATGCTCCCACGCCCAAAGGTGCGTACGATGGTCGGCTTTGCGAAGGTTACCGTCTGCATCCCGTTCCGCATTGACCAGATGCACATAGCCTTCGTCCTGCTCTGGCTGTTCATCTAGCATATGGAAAATACGTCCTGCACCAGCCAGTGCCATGACAATTGCACTTGCCTGCTGGGAAATCTGTCCGATTGGCTGCGTAAAGCTTTTGCTCAGCTGCAAGAATGCAGCGATTGCACCCAATGTCAGACCGCCCACACCGTGCAGGGCAAGTACTCCGCCCAGAATCGCAATGCACACATATTGCAGGTTGCCGAGGTTGTTTGTAATCGGCATCAGGATATTGGCAAAACTGTTCGCTTTCGTTGCATTCTCAAACAAGTCCTCGTTCTTCTCATCAAAAACAGCTGCTGCCTGCGGTTCGTGGCAAAATACTTTTACGACCTTCTGCCCGTGAATCATTTCTTCTACATAGCCGTTTACATCGCCCAACGATGCCTGCTGTGCTACGAAATATTTTCCACTCTTTCCGCCAACATGCTTGACAATCACCATCATAAAAATCAAAAAGGCAATGACAAACAGCGTGAGCCAAACACTTGTTACCAGCATCGCAACAAACACAGCCACAATCGTAATCGTGGAAGAGATGAACTGCGGCAAACTCTGTGCCATCATCTGCCGGAGCGTATCAGTATCGTTGGTATACAGGCTCATAATATCGCCCGTTGCATTCTGGTCAAAATAGCGAACAGGCAGTTTCTGCATATGGGTAAACATATCATCCCGAATCTTTTTCAGAACGCCCTGTGAAACTGGCACCATCAGCCGGATGTATAAAAGCGTACAAATTGCACCGCCAGCAAAAATCACTGCCATTTTCAGAATCATCGACAGCAGTCCGCTGTAATCCGCATGCGATTCCAACAGCAATGGGGCGATGTAATCATTAATCAGCGTCTTTAAAAAGGTGGCACTGATGGTACTTGCCAACGCACTGAAAATGATACACAAAAAGACAACTGCCAACCGCAAGCGATACGGTTTCAAATACCGCAGCAGCCGTTTTAATACAACCATCGGGTTTTCTGCCGTTCCAGTCGGTGCGGCTGTTTTAAATTTGCTCATTCTGTTACACCGCCTTTCTTCGTCTGTTCTTCGTAAATTTCCTGATAAATTGCATTTGTTTGCAATAATTCCTCATGTGTTCCCATACCGTTGATGACACCGCCATCCAGCACCAAAATCAAATCCGAATCCTGCAAGGAGGAAATCCGCTGTGCAATGATAAACTTGGTGGTTTCCGGCAAATAGGTTTTCAGGGCTGTCCGAATACCAGCATCTGTTTTCGTATCCACGGCACTGGTGGAATCATCCAGAATCAAAATCTTCGGCTTTTTCAGCAAGGCTCTGGCAATGCAAAGCCGCTGCTTCTGTCCGCCAGAAACATTTGCACCGCCCTGTTCAAGATAGGTATCATAACCTTTCGGGAATGTTGCAATAAATTCATCGGCATTCGACAGCCGGCAGGCTTCCTGCAATTCTGCATCCGTTGCCTGTTCATTGCCCCAGCGTAAATTCTCTTTAATCGTACCGGAGAACAGCACGTTCTTTTGCAGCACCATTGCAACGGCATTCCGGAGCGTATCCAAATCATAATCCTTGACATCTACACCGCCCACTTTGACCGTTCCGGCGGTCGTATCATACAGCCGAGGAATCAGCTGCACCAGTGAACTCTTCGAGCTGCCTGTACCACCCAAAATTCCAACAGTCATACCAGACGGAATGTGCAGGTCAATGTCTTTCAGGCAACACTTATCCATCCGCTTGGAATAGCTGAACGAAACGTGCGAGAAGTCCACACTGCCATCCGCAACCTTCAAAACCGGATGTTCCGGATTAGTCAAGTCGCTCTGTTCGTCTAACACTTCAACAATTCGCTCTGCTGATGCACGGGATATGACAACCATGACAAAAATCATGGACAGCATCATCAATGCCCCCAAAATCTGTAATGCATAGGTCATCAGACTCATCAGTTCGCCTGTGGTCAAATCGCTGCCGCCAGAGCCAACAATGATTCTTGCCCCAAACCATGACAGCAACAGCATACAGCTATAAACAGCAACCTGCATACCCGGCATGGAAAATGACAGTCTGCCTTCTGCCTTGCAGAAGTCTGCATAAATTTTCTGCGAAATCTTCGCAAACTTGCTGATTTCGTGATCTTCTCGTACAAATGCCTTTACCACTCGAACACCATGCACATTTTCTTGCACGACGTTGTTCAGCTTGTCGTAGGTGCGGAATACCCGTTCAAAAATCGGGTGCACACTGCTCATCAGGAAAAAGACAAATGCCCCCAAAATCGGAATCGCAATCAGAAAAATAATCGACAGCTTCGGGCTAATCCGAATCGCCATTGCCAGCGAGAAAATCAACATTGCCGGCGACCGCAAAGCAACTCGCACAATCATTTGATACGCATTCTGTAAGTTGGTCACGTCTGTGGTCAGACGGGTCACCAGACTGGACGCAGAAAAGCGGTCAATGTTAAAGAAGGAAAAGCCCTGTACCGTATGGAATAAGTCATGCCGGATATTCTTGGCGAACCCAGCAGATGCCTTTGCTGCAAAGTGTCCGGCAAGAATGCCAAACAACAGCGACAAAATACAGCAAACTGCTAAAATTCCGCCTGTTTTTAAAATTGCCGCCTGATTTGCCCCGTCAATACCGTCATCAATCAGTTTTGCCATCAGCAGCGGAATGATCACTTCCATAATAACTTCTAGGACAACAAACAGCGGCGACAACAGCGAAGCCCCTTTATACTGCCGGACACAGCCAGCCAGTCGTTTTAACATGTTGAATTTCCTCCTTTGGATTCATAATCGGTCAGATTTTTACACATCACCTGCAAGGTTTTTTGAAACTGCTCCAAATCTTCCATGGAAATCCCTTCTGTCAACACCGATTCAAAAAAC
>ENA-OPBX01000731-OPBX01000731.1-human-gut-metagenome-genome-assembly--contig:-NODE-731-length-20871-cov-37.563125_pt1 | contig 20871 bp, 19 predicted proteins | sample MGYA00241075_ERZ501466 | MGnify/ENA primary metagenome ERZ501466 (study PRJEB25962, sample SAMEA2042633) | human gut metagenome | biome: human gut; feature: human-associated habitat; material: faeces...
CATTTTCTTTCTCTGCATGCTTGCGCATGAGCTCAGAAATTTGTACTTTCGTGAAGTGCATAGTTTGTATATTTAGTGGTTTGGTCACTCCTAAATTACAAACTTCGTGGCTGACACGCAAGAGGCGCCCCTTTTTTATTGCTTATCAGATACACTTCTTGAGACAGTATCACGTTCTTCTGGTAGCAGCGGCTTATAACTTCAAAAGAACCATGAAAGCTCTCTGTTGCATGCTTCAAAAAATATGCGAGATACTGTGTTTGAACAATATCTCGCAAAAAGGGCTTTTTAAGGGACGGCAAGGGAATTTTCTAATAAATTGTTTTGTCATATACAACTTCAGGGTCTGGTGAACCTGATATCATATCTTGATATGCTTTTGATAAATCAGACTTTACAATATCAATGTCATTATTAACAGGTCGGTCTTTATCTAAAATAGAATGTGAGAAGAGCCATTCATATGTTTTATTCATATATAATATTCGTGCTAATGCCCCGTGTGAAGCACCTTTTAGCCAGTCAAATTTAAGTCTTGTGTCATTATTTGTTTGTTTTAATTCGTCGGCAACGACTTTTGATTCTTTTATTGATACTGCTTTGTCGGCAGTACCATGTATTATCCATAATGGTACCTTTCCTAAACCAGTTTTGTCTTTGAGCGTACATCCGCCGCAAAGCGCCATAGCTGCAGCAACTTTATCAGGATAAGTTCCGGTAAAATCAAGCGTTCCGTATCCACCAAGACTCATTCCAATTACATATACGCGTGTAGAGTCCATTGAATAATTATTTTTTGTCCATTCTAAAACTTGATTTATTTTGTATGGATTCCATGAACCGCCAGGGTTTTGTGGAACAATAACTAATGCATCAATTTGTCTGCCTTTAACTATTGCATCTAATGGTCCATATCGCCTTACCTTATTAAGGTCATTTCCACATAAACTTTGGCCGTGTAAGAAAATTATTACTGGTGTATTCTCAAGCGTATAATAATAGTCGAGTGGGGTATATACCCAGAAATCATATCCTCCGGGTATTGAATCTTTTACAGGTCTAATAAAGTCGTATTGTGCTAATAAATATTGACTATAGCACAGCATCATACAGACTAATAATAATTGTTTCATTTTTGAATGTAATGCATATATCATATGCGATTAAGAACAATTTTTATTAAATCATCAATTTGATTTTTATAACCAGTATTTGCTTCTTTTGCAACACGATTAGCAATAACCATGCAGCATGTTGTTGCTTTATGTCCCATAAGGCGAGCGAGTCCTGCAAGAGCGGAACTTTCCATTTCAAAGTTTGTTATTTTTAAGCCATTATATTCAAACTTTTCTATCTTTTCATTTTGTTTGGGATCAGTCAATGGAATGCGTAATTGACGGCCTTGTGGCCCAAAGAAACCACCGCAGGCAATAGTTACACCTCTAACCATATCCTTCTCAGCTATGCGTTCAACAAGCTCAGAATCTGCATCTATTATATACGGAGCAGGTGCACACATATTTCCAGTCCAACCAAGATGATTTAAAAGTGCTCTTTCCATTGCAAGATCACATACTGCATTACGCCCTTCATAGAAGTTTAAGAGTCCATCAAATCCAATTGATTTTTCTGAACAAATAAAAGTTCCAACAGGTGTGTATGGTTGTAAACCTCCGCATGTACCTATTCTAACAATATCTAACTGTCGTATTTTTTCTTTTTCTGTACGTGTATTGAAATCAATATTTGCAAGTGCATCGATTTCGTTCATTACAATGTCAATGTTGTCACAGCCAATACCTGTTGATGTGACCATTATTCGTTTGCCATTATATGTTCCGGTTATTGTATGAAATTCCCTACTTTCAATATTACATTCTTTTGTGTCAAAATGTGAAGCTACTAATTCAACTCTTCCTGGATCTCCAACAAGAATAACCTTATCTGCAAGGTCCTCGGGTCTTACATGAAGATGAAATACACTACCATCTGGATTAATTATTAATTCAGACTCTTCAAAATATCGTTTTCCCATATGTTTTTCCTCCTATATTTTATTGTTCATTAATTGCAATGTTTTCAGTATTTCTTATTTCTTTTTCTAATGTTTGGGTATATTTGTGAAGTTTCTCAAGCTGGTATTCTATATCTCTAATTTCTTTACCTAATGCTTTATTCTTATTTGTCGTATATCTTTTCCTATATGTTTCAAGTTGTAATTCTGTATCTTTTATTTTTTGTTTCATTTCGCATAATTGCAAAAAACGTTTTTGATTTGCTACTGATTTAAAGTCTGTAGGACTAGTATATACTGTATTATCATTTACGATAAATGAGATATTCTTGTTTTCACTTTCCGTTTTCCGCTTAATAAGTTTTGACAGCCTATTTCTAGCATCTTTAAGTTTTTTTGCATCTGTCCATGTCGCTTGTATACTTTTGATATCTGCAAGATCTTTCAATTTGTTATCATCCATATTAACGTCATCGTATATAGTACGTGATGTTGACGGAACAAATGTATATATACAAACCTTACCTTCAGGTTGTCTTCTGTCTGTAACAAGCCATCCAATAGAATCAAATTCGTTTATTATGCAATAATAATCATTTCCTGTTGAGTTGTATGGAAGACCTATATTCTCTGGTTTGTAGAAACGGGCAGAATCTGCATCATACATAGTTACATATATGTCATAGCCACCTAAATTATCTTTGCTTTTACCTGCGAAATATAAAGTTATTCCGTCTGACATCATATATGGGTTATTTATATCAGTAAATTCATCATCGAAATCTGTTATACGTCTTATATCGTTCCACTTTCCGTTAAGTTTATCAGCTGTATAAAGTCGTAAATGGCCTGTTTCATCTTTTTTTGAGAAATATACTTTATTTCCAAATTCATTCATATATGTGTACGATTGCGCTTGGTCGGATACTTTCCAAAAGTTGTTATAAGATTTCACGCTCCCAGATTCTTTGGTCAATGGTATTTTGTTCAAAAAATTATTTTTATCAGCAATAATACTATCAATTATCATTATCTGTTCTGTTGAAGGTAGCATCGTTTCGTATAACATCTGTGCCTGATCTTCTGATGTTATTTTTGTTGTGGCTGCCTTTTTGGTGATTCTTGATTTTTGTGCGAAGACATTAAATGATACATTTGTTGCCAAAATAATCAGTATAAAATATATGAAACGTTTATTTGACATTACTTTAACTAGTTTTTTAAGGTTATTATTTATTTTTATAAACACATTGTTCGGAACCCCTTTTTGTATGAGTACAATGCTTTTACGAGGCATATAGTACACCTCGATATGCAAAGATAGCGTAATTTGTTTGAAAGTGGAAAGGATAAATGTCTTTTTTGAATGGCGAAATTTTCGTTTAACTAAAATTAGGCTATTCTTCAATGAGTTTTCCATTCTTTTCTAATGCGTTCCAAATGGAATATCTTGCCTCTTTATTCATTTTTTCAACTTCATTAAACAACAAACAGATATCGTTTCTATGTGAATCAGTTTCATATGGACATAATTTAATCTGTTTTTTATAGTTGTTGTTTATTGCATATTGCTTGATATCTTTTTCTTCTTCTAGGCATAAAGGACGAATTATTGTGATTGGCATTTTTCTCATTTTCAGGCGTACTGGCATAGTTGAAAAACTGCCTTGAAAATATAAATTCATCATAGTTGTATGAATTATGTCATCCATGTGATGTCCTAAAGCTATTTTATTGCATCCAAGTTCTTGAGCTATTGTGAACAGCTGCTTGCGGCGATTCCATGAACATAGAAAACATGGTGATTTCCTTTTATCTGTCATGGCATTAAATTCTGTAGTCACAACATTAAACTTTATACCTCTACTTTCTGTGAAGTTTTTAAGATAAGATATATCTGATTCGTATTTTATGTTTGCCATTCTTATATGAAGTGCTTCGACAGAAAATGAAGGCTTATTGATTTTTAGTCTTCTACTGATTAAGTCTACTAGGCAAAGGGAATCTTTACCACCAGATATTCCGATCAAAATCTTATCATTATCACAAATAAGATTATAATCATAAATCGCTTTTTGAAAGCGACTTATGATTTTTCTTTCAAGCTTTTCGTTATCAGATAAAATAGGCATGATATATCGTTCTTATGATTCGAAATATTTGTTATTTCATAAAAACAAGATATACTGCACATATTATTAGTAAAAATGCAAGTACATGATTCCAATGCAGTGTTTGACCCTGAAACAGAATATTTGCTATTACGGCGAATACACCTAAACTTATACATTCTTGAATAACTTTAAGTTGTATAAGATTAAAGGGGCCTCCGTTGTCTTGGAATCCGATGCGATTTGCAGGAACTTGACAGCAATATTCAAAGAATGCAATACCCCATGAAAAAAGAATAACTCCTATCATGGGCCATTTTGCTGATATTCCTGATGCTTGAAGTTTTAAATGCCCATACCAAGCAAGTGTCATAAACACATTGCTTAGTATGAGTAATATGATTGTATATAATCCATTCATTATTTATTTTCTTTCATGAGTTGTTTGTCCATGTTGTGAGCTGCGCGTCGTCCGTCACCCATTGCCAATATTACAGTAGCTCCACCTCTGACAATATCACCTCCTGCATAAATCTCTGGGCGCGAGCTTTGCATCTCATCATTTACAACTATGGTATTTTTACGTCCGAGAGTTAAATCTTTAATAGATTTCGGTACTAACGGGTTTGGTGATACACCTATGGCTACTATGACTTGGTCAACGTCTATTGTGATTGTTTTACCTTCAACAGGTACAGGACTTCTTCTTCCTGACGCATCAGGCTCTCCTAAAGTCATAACTTGTAACACAGCCTGCTTTACAGCACCATTTTCATCCGATATATATTCTATCGGATTGTGTAGGCACATAAAATTAATTCCCTCTTCTTTTGCATGTTTGACTTCCTCTAATCTTGCTGGCATTTCTGTTTCAGAACGTCTGTATACTAATGTAACGTCTGCTCCTAAACGTTTAGCTGTTCTACATGAATCCATCGCAGTATTTCCACCACCTACAACTAGTACATGTTTGCCAATATTTAGAGGTGTGTCGGTTGTTGGGTTGGCTGCATCCATTAGGTTTACACGTGTCAGGTATTCATTAGATGACATAATATTTATCAGATTTTCACCAGGTATGTTCATAAAATTAGGCAAACCGGCTCCAGAGCAGACGAAGATGCCTTTAAAACCATTACTCTCAAGCTGTTCTATACTGATAGTTTTTCCTATAATGCAGTCTGTTTGGAAATGAACTCCCATTTTTCGTAGGTTGTCAATTTCTACATCTACGATCTTGTTTGGAAGACGGAATTCAGGTATACCATATTTAAGCACTCCACCTATTTCATGTAAAGCTTCAAATACATATACGTCATATCCCTTTTTTATCATGTCCCCTGCAAAGCTTAGTCCTGCAGGACCAGAGCCGACAACAGCAATCTTAATACCGTTGGAAGAACTTATTTCTGGTAATGAGATCTGTCCACTTTCACGTTCATAATCTGCAGCAAAACGTTCAAGGTATCCAATTGCAACAGCAGGTTCATTCATCTTAAGATGTATACATTGGCTTTCACACTGCTTTTCCTGTGGACAAACACGTCCACATACAGCGGGTAGGGCAGAGGTGTTTTTAAGTACTTTAGCTGCAGCTAAGAACTGGCCTCGTTCAATATTCTTGATGAATGACGGAATATTGATATTAACCGGACAGCCTTCTATGCATGTAGGTTTGGCACAGTCAAGGCATCTTTTAGCCTCTGTCATAGCCATCTCCTTTGTCAAACCCTTATTTACTTCTTCATATCTTGTGGTAGAGCGATAAGAAGGATCTAATTCTGGCATTATTACTCGTTTAATGGCAGTCCGCTCTTTAGGTTTCATCGTTGCACGCAGAGCTTTACGCCATTCTGAGTTTCTGTCTGTCAAAACGTCTATAGGTTCGTCTGTAATTTGGTCGTTTGCGCTAATTAGGTGCTCTTTTTTATCCCCATTGCTTTGTTTTGTCGCATTTAGGTGCTCTTCAAAATGTTCTAGTTCTTCTTGTTCTGCATGTTTGAATGTCCCCATGCGTTTAAACATTTCATCCCAGTCAACTAATGCTCCGTCAAATTCAGGACCGTCAATGCAAACAAACTTTGTCTTTCCACCAATAGTAAGTCGACATGCACCGCACATTCCAGTACCATCGACCATGATTGTATTTAGAGATACATCTGTTGGGATATTATATTTCTGTGTGAGCATGCAACTAAACTTCATCATAATAGGAGGTCCGATAGCAAAAACTTTATCAATATGTTCTTGATTTATAAGTTTTTCAATACCGACTGTTACGACTCCTTTTTCCCCATAAGACCCGTCATCTGTCATTATTATAGTTTCATCACTATTCTCTCGGACTTCATTTTCAAGTATAATTAAATCTTTGTTTCGTCCTGCAATTACAGATAAAACTCTATTGCCTGCTGCTTTTAATGCTTTTATAATAGGAAGCATTGGAGCAACTCCAACTCCGCCTCCTGCACATATTACGGTTCCAAATTTTTTAATGTCTGTAGGATTTCCAAGTGGTCCAACAACGTCTGTGATATAATCTCCGACGTTCAGATTACACATCTTAATTGATGACAGACCTACTTTTTGCACAACCATTGTAATGGTTCCTTTTTCTATGTCTGCATCTGCAATTGTGAGCGGCATACGTTCGCCATTTTCGCCAATTCTTACAATCACAAAATTACCGGCTTTCCGGCTTTTTGCAATCAGTGGCGCTTCTACTTCAAAGAGAAATACTTTCTCTGAGAATTGTTCCTTACGGATAATCTTGTTCATTGTTGTTTTATGGTGTAGTATTTAATAATTAAGGTGTTATATAATTTATGGTTTATGGTAGCAAACCATAAACCATAAATTTAGGTTTTGCAATAGACTTGTATTTAAAAGTTATTATTGTCAAGCATATCGAATCCGCAGTATGGTATAAGCGCTTTGGGAACTTTAATACCTTCTGGTGTTTGATTGTTTTCAATTATTGTAGCTACAATGCGAGGTAAAGCTAATGCAGAGCCATTTAATGTGTGGCACAGTTCTGTTTTTTTCGTTTCAGAATTGCGATAGCGGCATTTTAGACGATTAGCCTGATAACTTTCGAAGTTGCTGACAGATGAAACTTCGAGCCATTTCTTTTGTGCAGCGCTATAGACTTCAAAGTCATAGCAAATAGCTGATGTAAAACTCATGTCGCCTCCACAAAGACGTAAAATGTGATATGGCAATTCTAGTTTCTGACACAATCCTTCAACATGTGCAAGCATTTCATTAAGTGATTCATAAGAATGTTCTGGCTTATCTATGCGGACAATTTCAACCTTATCAAATTGATGTAATCTGTTAAGTCCTCTCACGTCTTTACCATATGAACCAGCCTCACGTCTGAAACATGCAGAATATGCACATCTTTTGATTGGAAGATCTTTCTCGTCCAATATGACGTCTCTGAATATATTAGTTACAGGAACTTCTGCTGTAGGAATAAGATAAAGATTGTCCATATTGCAATGATACATTTGACCTTCCTTGTCTGGTAACTGGCCTGTTCCGTATCCAGATGCTTCATTTACTACATATGGAGGTTGTATTTCCAAGTATCCGCTTTTACGTGCTTCTTCAAGAAAAAATGCTTCGAGCGCTCTTTGAAAACGTGCCATCTTTCCTATATATATAGGGAATCCGGCTCCTGTAATTTTTACACCTAAATCGAAGTTTATTAAATTGAATTTTTTGCATAAATCCCAATGGCATAAAGCATCTTCTGGAAGGTCGGGTATTTGTCCGCCTTCTTTTACGATAACATTATCTGATGCATCTTTACCTTCCGGAACATCGTCGTTTGGAATGTTGGGGATTGTACAGAGTAGTTCTGTCAGTTTTTCTTGGGTTTTATCTAATTGATGCTCAAGATTTTTGGCACTTTCTTTTAGCTTGGATACATTTTCTTTAATCGCATTGGCTTCGTCTGTTTTCTTTTCTTTCATTAGAGAGCCAATTTGTGCTGACAACAATTTGCATTCCTGCAGATTCTTGTCAAGCTTTTGCTGGGTTTCACGTCTGGTCTTATCCAATGCTAAGACATTGTCAATAGCCTCTTTGGCACCATTAAAGTGTTTTTTCTCAAGCCCTTTAATTACACGTTCAGTTTCTTCACTGATGAGTTTTAGTGTAAGCATACAAATTTATATTTTATAATAACAGATGCAAATTTACAAAAAATATTTTTTGTAGCGACTAAAAAAAGCAAAAATCCCGATTCTCGTGTGAGAAAAGGGATTCTTGTGTTTGTTTGGAATAAATAATTAAAAATTCTTTTGTTTAAGCTTCTGCTTCAGGTATTACAGATACAACACTCTTATCTCTGCGGCCCTTGTGGAAATTAACCACGCCGTCAACCAAAGCATAAAGAGTATCATCTTTACCAATACCTACGTTCTTGCCAGGGTTGTGCTTAGTACCACGCTGACGAACAATAATGTTACCAGCAATTACTTTCTGACCACCCCAAATCTTAACGCCTAATCTTTGAGAAGCTGACTCACGTCCGTTCTTAGAACTACCTACACCTTTTTTATGTGCCATTTCTTGTTCCTCCTAAAATTTAAGCGATTACTTCTTTGATTTGTACTTCAGTGAATTGAGCACGATGTCCGTTCTTCTTACGGTAATCTTTTCTGCGCTTCATCTTGAAAACGATGACTTTGTCACCTTTTACAAGAGGATTTACAACTTCACATACTACCTTTGCACCGTCTACGGTTGGTGCACCTACCTGTACTGAACCTTCTTTGTCGACAAGCAGTACCTTGTCGAATTCAACAGCCTGGCCTTCTTTCACATCTTTCATGTGGTGAACGAACAGTTTCTTGCCCTGTTCTGCCTTGAACTGCTGACCGTTAATTTCTACAATTGCGTACATTTTATTATGTTAAACGGTTTTTTCCGTAAGGCGTATGACATCGTGTCATAGCTTGTTTGAGCCTATACGGACTAAATCGGCTGCAAAATTATAACAAATAATTTAAACTTCCAAATTTTTTGTGTTTGTTGGTTTGGTTGTTGTAATAAAAATATTTAAAAATCCTTTCTTGGTCTATCATTGTGCAAGATTTTACATCTTGCTTTGTTCTGTATTTGGGTAGTCTTATCGTTTTAGTGTTATATATGGATATTATTTATCTATTTGTCGTCAATGTAAATATAAATAATATGGCATGCCTCAGGTAATGTAGGCATGCCATAATAATATATTACTTTCTGTTTATATTAATATGCAAAAAGTGGGTATTTTGACATTGTTTCATTCACTCTTTGACGCACTGAAGAAATTACGTTTTCATCTTCAGGACTGTTCAGAACTTCTTCAATAAGGTCTGCGATAAGAACCATGAGGTCTTCTTTTGCTCCTCTTGTTGTTATAGCAGGAGTGCCAAGACGTATTCCTGATGTTTGGAATGCACTGCGTGTATCATACGGAACCATATTCTTATTTACGGTTATATCAGCAGCAACTAATGCACTTTCTGCAACTTTTCCTGTAAGATCAGGATATTTAGAACGCAGGTCAACGAGCATAGAGTGGTTGTCTGTTCCTCCACTTACGATAGTAAAGCCGCGTTTAATGAGTTCGTCAGCAAGTACAGTCGCATTTTTCTTAACTTGCATAGCCCATTCTTTAAATTCTGGTTGTAGTGCTTCATTAAATGCTACTGCTTTTGCTGCTATTACATGCTCCAGCGGTCCGCCCTGTGTACCAGGGAATACAGCACTGTTAAGAAGCTGACTCATCATCTTGATTTGACCTTTAGGTGTCTTCTTACCCCATGGATTCTCAAAGTCTTTACCCATAAGGATAATACCGCCTCTTGGGCCACGTAGTGTTTTGTGAGTTGTAGATGTTACAATATGTGCATATTTAACAGGATTATCCAAAAGGCCAGCGGCAATAAGACCTGCAGGATGAGCCATGTCAACCATCAAAATTGCTCCTACTTTGTCTGCAATTTCACGCATGCGTTTGTAATCCCATTCGCGGCTATATGCTGAACCACCGCCAATGATTAATTTGGGCTTATGCTCGATTGCCAGTTTTTCCATCTCGTCATAGTCAACGCGACCAGTTTCTTTGTCGAGATTGTATCCTACAGCATTATATAATATACCTGATGTGTTTACACTTGAGCCATGAGACAAGTGACCTCCATGGGCAAGGTTAAGCCCAAGGAACGTATCTCCTGGATTTAATACAGTTAAAAGAACAGCAGCATTTGCCTGTGCTCCAGAGTGAGGCTGAACATTTGCGAATTCTGCACCAAAAAGTTTTTTTACGCGTTCGATAGCCAGTGTTTCAACTTCGTCTACCACACCGCAACCGCCATAATAGCGTTTTCCTGGAAGGCCTTCTGCATACTTGTTTGTCAAGTATGAGCCCATAGCCTGCATAACTTCATCACTTACAAAGTTCTCTGAGGCAATGAGTTCCATTCCCTTTAACTGTCTTTGATGTTCTCTTTCGATGAGGTCGAAAATTACTTGATCTCTTTCCATACGATAGATTTTAATATGAATGTTGTGTTTAGGTTATTAATAGTTATGCAAAAATATAAAAAAATATCGATGCATGCAAGATAATTATTCTATAACTTATACGAGTTTAACCTTATTAATATCTTGTTCCTTGTCGCAATAATGACATTTAATAATGCCATTTTCTTTATCTATTACATGGAACACGGTTTTCATCGGTTCATTATTTGTAATACACTTAGGATTATTGCATTTGATGATTCCTTGAAGTTCGTTGGGTGTAACGACTTTTTTCTTCTCAACAACCTCATAGTTGCGTATGATGTTGAGAACGACATTTGGAGCAACAACAGAAAGTCTTGAGATTTCTTCATCTGTGAAGAATTTGTCCTCGACTTTGATAATTCCTTTATGTCCGATTTTCTTTGACAGATAATTATAGCCTATAGTAACTACAGTTTTCAAATTCTGAAGTCCTAAAATATTGGCCACTTCGTATGTCTTTTCTGAAGGTATATGGTCAATGACGGTACCATTTTCTATTGCTGCTACCAATCTTTCTTTCTTGCTCATTGTTTACTGGCTTAATAAAGTTCTGCTTATTTAATAATAGTAGGGTCGTTAGTGATTTCATCCATAGACAAGCCCAGCACGTCGCATATGATAGCCTCACGTGCATAAAGGCCGTTTTGTGCCTGCTGGATATAATATGCATGCGGATTTGTGTCAACCTCATATTCTATTTCGTTAACACGTGGAAGCGGATGCAATATTTTCATGTTATCCCTTGCGTTATTGAGCATGTCGTTTTTTAGAATATAAACATTTTTTACTTTCTCATATTCCATTAAGTCAGAGAATCTTTCTTTCTGTACTCGTGTCATATATAGAATGTCGGCCTCGTTTATTATTTTTTCGTTGAATGCCGTATGTTCCACATATTTTATATTATGTTCTTTACAATAAATTTTATATTCATTAGGCATTGCAAGTTCCTTAGGCGCAATGAAATGGAACGTTGGATTGAAGTGTCTCATTGCCATGATAAGAGAGTGAACAGTTCTTCCGTATTTCAAATCACCAACGAGACATATATTCAGATTTTCAAGTGTGCCTTGCGTCTTGTATATTGAGTATAAATCAAGCATACATTGTGAGGGGTGTTGGTGTGCACCATCTCCAGCATTAATAATTGGTATTGGGGCAACTTCACTTGCATACTGTGCAGCACCTTCAATATAGTGGCGCATTACAATCGCATCGGCGTAGTTGGATACCATTAATATCGTATCCTTTAATGTTTCTCCTTTAGTCGCGCTTGTTACTTTCGCGTCACTAAATCCTATAACACGTGCTCCAAGTCTATTTGCTGCAGTTTCAAAACTTAGGCGAGTACGTGTAGAAGGTTCAAAGAAAAGCGTAGCTACAACCTTGCCTTTTAGAATTTCTCTGTTAGGATGTTTTTCAAACTCTTGTGCCAACTTTATCATGTAAAGAATTTTCTCCTTTGATAAATCAGCAATAGTTACAAAATTATGTTTTCCCATTAATGTAGTGTTTCTAATTCGACCGCTAAGTTAAGCATTATTTTTAATTTATGATTGATATTTCAAAAGAAAAATAGTATTTTTGCAGCTAATTAGTTTTTTATTATAAATAATGAGAAAAACATTTGTGCGTATCCTTTGGGGAACGCTTTGTGCGGTTATAGTATTTTTGGCTGTTAGTTTTACTTCCATATGGTTTGGATGGATTGGTTATATGCCAGATTTGGAAGATTTGCAAAACCCTATTAGCCGATATGCCTCTCAGGTTTATTCTGTAGACGGCAAGATTCTTGGTACATATAATATGAATCGTGAAAATAGGGTACATGTTGATTATGATGGTATATCGCCTTATTTGGTTCAGGCTTTGGTCGCTACAGAAGACGAACGATTTTACGATCATTCCGGCATAGATTTTATCGCATTAACTCGTGCTGTTGTAAAACGTGGAATTTTAGGACAGAAAAGCGCAGGTGGCGGTTCAACAATAACCCAGCAACTTGCAAAGCAACTCTATTCAGCTACAGCTAAAAGCACACTTGAACGTTTGTTGCAGAAGCCAATAGAATGGGTTATTGCTGTGAAACTTGAGCGTTTTTATACAAAAGAAGAAATAATAACAATGTACCTTAATTATTTCGACTTTCTCCATAATGCTGTAGGCATCAAGACTGCTGCTGATGTTTATTTTGACAAGGATCCTAAAAATCTTACATTGACAGAGTCTGCCACACTTATTGGCTTGTGTAAGAATCCTTCATATTTTAATCCTGTAAGATATCCTGAAAGATGTACAGATCGCCGTAATGTTGTTCTGGGGCAAATGTTGAAAGCTGGATATCTTACAAATGAAGAATATCAAAAAGCTCATGATGAGCCCTTGGCTCTTAATTTTCATCGTGTTGACCATAAGGATGGTATTGCAACTTATTTTAGGGAGTTTTTAAGACAATACATTATGGCTCAAAAACCAACGTTGGAAGATTATCCATCTTGGAATAGGGTTCAGTTTACAATTGATTCTTTGGCATGGGAGACTGATCCTTTGTATGGCTGGTGTAATAAGAATCATAAGAAGAATGGTGAACCTTATAATGTGTATACAGATGGTTTGAAGATTTTTACAACAATAGATTCCAGAATGCAGAAGTATGCTGAGGAGGCCGTATTGAAGCATGTGGGGAATTATCTTCAGCCGGCTTTTACGAAAGAGAACAGAACAAAGCCAAACGCTCCGTTTACTAATGCTCTTACTGCTGCTGAGGTAAAAGGAATTCTGAACAGGTCAATAAGACAGAGCGAGAGATATAGGGCTATGAAAGAGCAAGGTGCTACGGAAAGTGAAATACAAAAAGCATTTAGAACACCTGTTGAGATGTCCGTATTCACGTATCATGGTGATGTAGATACAGTGATGACACCGCTCGATTCAATTCGTTATATAAAATCATTCTTGCGTTCTGGTTTTGTCAGTATGGATCCGCATAATGGTGCTGTCAAGGCTTATGTGGGAGGCGTAGATTTTACTCATTTTACTTATGATATGGCTACACAGGGACGCAGGCAGGTGGGATCAACGATAAAGCCGTTCCTTTATGCTTTAAGTATGTCTAACGGTATGTCGCCTTGTGATGTTGCACCCAATGTTCAGAGATCTTATGGCAACTGGACACCAAGAAATGGCAGTCGGTCAAGATATGGACAAATGGTAACTCTGAAATGGGGACTTGCACAGTCGAACAACTGGATATCTGCGTATTTGATGAGTCGTATTAATCCTCAGGATTTTTTGCGTATATTGCGTGATTTCGGTATAAACACTTATGGCGTATATCCGTCTATTGTACTTTGTCTTGGCCCTAATGAAGCCTCTGTATGTGAGATGGTAAGTGCTTACACTACGTTTGCAAATCATGGAATACATTGTTCGCCTATGTTTGTTTCAAAGATAGAGGACAACGAAGGCAACGTAATAGCTACGTTCCAGCCACGTATGAATGAGGTGATAAGCGAAGAGAGTGCTTATAAAATGCTCGAGATGCTTAAGGCTGTGATGGATGGTGGTACAGGTAGCCGAATGAGATATAAGTATAAGGTTGAGTGTGATATGGGAGGCAAGACTGGTACCACCAACCGTAATGCCGATGCTTGGTTTATGGGTTTCACGCCATCTTTGGTAAGCGGCTGTTGGGTTGGCGGTGAAGATCGTGACATTCATTTCGACTCTACCAGAATGGGACAGGGCGCTAATATGGCTTTGCCTATCTGGGCGTATTACATGAAGAAGGTGTTTGCCGACCGTTCTCTGGGATACGATCCTAACGAGAAGTTTGATATACCTGAAGATTTCAACCCCTGTGTTTCAGAGTTTGATGACTATAGCGCAGGAGGTATTGAAGAGGTGTTCGAATAGCAATTAATTATTATCCGATAGTTCGTTATTATTGAGCAATACAAAAATAAGAGGGTGGGGCTGATTGTTTAGCCTCACCCTCTTATCTTTTCAGATACCATCACATTTACTTCAAATCAGTCATTAGTTCATATACATTTTTACCTTTTTGCGCATCCATATTTTCAGCCGCATTTCTATTTTCTATTAGCGAAAAATAGTACTAAAATCCGTTTTATATAAAGCAAAAATACAGTTTCAATTCTGATGACGATTCTGTTCTTTTAGCCAGCAACGCTATGAATTTTTACGGTCATTCTGTCACTACAAACTGAAACGTACCTTTAGCAATATTTCTCGTGGACGCAGACGGGTGGATGTATATATGCGTTGTGTGTCTGTGAAATATCGGCGCTCAAACAGATCTTTACCAAACAGGTTATGACAAGCTGCGCCTATCTCAATGTGTCGTGTCTTATATGTTATCGAAAGGTCGGAAAACAATGTTGTCGACACCGATTCGTCGTTGCTGTGATACATCTCGTTGTCAAACTCAATAATCCAGTTGCCAGGCATGATATATGTGCGCAGTTTATGGGTAAAATAACATAATGTTTCGTCATAACCGTCTGTACTCTCCTTATTGGTCTGATGGTTACGGTTTAGTGAAGACGTCAAGTCGGCAGAGAGCCAATATAGAGGCTTTATAGAGATGTTGAGTTTTATCTCGCTGCTTTCCATCCTGAATGGCTGCACATTGTCATTTATGAGCATGCTGTAGTTGTTCCATGTCTGCCGTGCAGATAATTTAAGCAACAGACCGGCCCAGTCGAAGCTCTTACTTGCCGAGCCGTTAAGCGTAATCATGCTTACGGACGAGCGTTGGTCTGACGGAGTGCTGCAATAAACATTATCTACAAGTTCACCCTTATACATCAGCATGTTGCCCATACGGCTGTAAACTACTCCGCCATTGGCAAAAAATCCGCTTATCACGTTTTTGTATCTTGCAGCGGCATTCAATACAAAAGCGTCAATATAGTCAAGCTGTCCGTTGCCGCGACGCGCTGTTATATAGTCGGTGAACACCAGCGTCGGCATGGATGTCAGTGCGTCCTGCGGCATCCATGAATATGATCCGCCTGCAGTAAGTTGCCATCGAGCCGTTGGCTCATAGCTGAAATAGAGTGATGGGTCTGCCGTAAACTTATGTGCCGACAGCGAATTAAGACTGCGATAGCGCCAGTTTATCGGCACATTAAGACTGATACTTACGTCGTGTGTCTTGATGCTTATGTCGGGAGATACGTAAGCCCTATATTCATCATATTTATCGGTGGCTGTGTTCACTGCGTTTTCTACATCAATGTTCTGTCGTTTCAGGTCAAATCCTACGGTATATGTAATATTCAGCAACCACAATCTGTGTCTGAAGTTTGTATAAGTTTTCCAGTCTAACTGACCTATGTTGAGTGTCTCTGCCGATCCGTCTGATATGAGCAGCGTTCCGGGCTTATAATGATAAGCGGCAGCTGAACTTAACGAGAAACTGTTTCCGCCTGAAAAATTCTTAATGAAACGCAGATTGTCTGCCACATATCTTTCACGCGGTCTTACGCTCTGCTGCGTTGTCTGTCCGTTAAGTACAGATGTACCGAGGCTGCGGTTAAAGTCAGCATATCCTTTAAGGGTGTTTACAAGATATAGCCTGTCTTTATTCACTTTATACATCAGCTCGCCTTCATATTTGTTACGGTATGCCCGTGCGTCGTTGTCCTGTGTTATCACGGCTCCGCTGCCTAAGTCGGTATAAACAGTTTGCGACTGCTGCCGCTCCAGACCCTTGTCGAACAGCCCCGTAAGTTGAAGTCGCAGGTCGTTGTCTGCCGCCGTCTTAAACAGCCAGTTGGTGGCAAGTATATGTGTGTTGTTAAACATGGTTCGGCTTTCGTCAAGTCCTGTTCTGCCCAGTCCAATGCCTGAAAGCAGTCCGCCTGCAGCCGGTACGCTCTCTTCGAGCGATGCCAATGAGCCAACTTCGCTGCTTATGTCCTTGCCTGTGTTGTTGCACTTATACATTGATATGCTCTGCATCTTCCGCGAAAACAGCATTGCCAATGCCCGACTGTCATACAATGCGTCTGTCTTTCCCTGTAGAGTGGCGCCTCCGCCAAGCGACAATTCTCCCTGCCACATATCCTTCACCTTCTCGTCGAGCACGATGTTAAGCGCAGCCTGGTCACTGAACACAACATCCTTAAGTGTCTTCACAGGCTGATGATTCTCCATTACCTGCACCTTCTTCACCTTGCCGGCATCTATGTTGTTGCTCGCTACGCCATATTTGCTGCCCATGAGGTCCATGCCTTCAATATAAAACTTGTTGATGTTTTTGCCCTGATATGTTATGCTGCCGTCTTTTCCGACCTCCATTCCGGGCATACGTGATATGACGTCGGCTATCGAGCGGTCGTTTTTTTGACGAAAACTGCTAACCAGATAGTCTATCGTGTCGCCGCGCTGCGTTATCTTGTCCGGTTTCACCTTCACTTCTTTCAGCGCGAAAGCTTCTTCCCTCATGGTTATTGTCCGTCCTTCTTTATATGTCTTTGCTGCCAGCGTAACTGTGGCATAGCCCATACTTCTGAATACGAGCGAGTCGGTTTGTCCGTCTTCTCCTTCATACTTCAGAGTAAAGGCTCCCGTCTTAGCCGTTATGGCGTATGCCCTTATGCGTCCTGCTGTGCCTTTGAGCATAACCGAAACTCCTGGAAGCGGCTTGCCGCCCTCATCCTTAACAAGGCCCTTAAATGTCCGGGCATTGAGCAGTAGGGGAATCATAAGTAAAATCAGGACAAATATCTTTTTCATAATTGGGCATAATTTATTTTTTATATAATCATAAGCAGTTTCATTACTGAGGATGAAAGGTTAAGGCCTGTATGTCTCCATCAGATTCACCGGCTTTTTCCTCAATGCTTCAGTGTTTCCTGTTTCCATATAATGTTTGGTGAACGGAACACCGTTTACCTTTTCCATATAAAGTTTTATGTTGGCAAAATATTCCTTGTAGATGTCTTGCAGCTCCAAAGGAGTACAGTCTACATACTTTTGCTTGTCGACCGCCAACTGCCGTCCGTCGCCTTTTTCTATGGCTGTGCATACAAACGAGAATGTTCCTGTTTCGTCAGTAGCCTTTAGTATCAGTCCAGGCAGGCCGCATAATTTCCACGGGCCGTCAGCTATGGGTATGTCGGTGGTAAACCATACGTGCCATCTGCGCCCGCGCAATTCGCCCACAGCGCTTTGGCATCTATAGCCAGCCACGGTGCTGTCGCTTCCTGTCAGAGTCCATTCTATATGTGGCATGTCTTCTTCATATTTAAAGAAATCTATCAGCACTCTGTCGACATACACCAGTCTTCCCGGTGATGGAATATTCTTATAAATGTGATACGCCTGCCCGTTTTGATATGGCTTAACCTGCTTGCGTATCTTCTCTAAGTTTATTTGCCCTGTAGCATTCATGCTGTCCATCAGGGCTTCTTTCATTCTGTTCATCCAACTGTAAAAGTGTGACGCACTGTTGCCAATGTCAAGCTTCATCACGTCCTGTTTAGCTTCGTTTTCACCTTCTGCATTAGCATATCGCACCTGATATGTTACGCTAAGTCGAACACTGTCAGCTGTGGATGCAGACAGCGTCATAAACGACAACAACAAGAATATCATCATGTATTTTCTCATATCTTAGCTTATTATTTTTATGCAATGCATCAACATATTATCAGCCTCTCTTCATTAAGTTGCAATCCAATTTGTCATGGCATTGTTTCCTTACATGCTTAAAACTTTAAATTTTGTAGCGCGACAGATGTATATCATAACGCAAAAGACGCAGAGAGAGGGACGTAATCAGTGCGTAAACGGTTTTTCGTCTATTGATATTATCGCGCTCTTACGTTTACTGCCGGGAATGGGCAGCGAGTTGCCGGTACGGGTGACAAGAAACTGTATTGGGTCGTCGTTATATTTATAATAAATCGTTTTGTATTCATCGTAAGTGCAATCTGTATAATTTCCCGAAGGCATTTCCACCAACATTCCGCTTCCGCTTGTTATTGATGTGCAGCAGAATGAATATATTCCGTCGGATTCAACAGCTTTGAGTATGAGTCCCGGCAGTCCGCGCAGTTTCCATGGACCGTCGCTTACCGGAATGTCTGCCGTGAACCATGCAGTCCACCGCCGTCCGCCTATGTCTGTCCATGCCTTGCCACAACTGTATCCGCATATCGTGGTGTCGCCATCTTCTATATGCCACTGCTGCCGTTTGTCAGCCTCAGTGTATTTCACTCCGTCTAATCCAAACGTGTCGTAAAATGTTATGCTGTCACCACCAGAAGGGCGTTTGCATACATGCCATTGCAAACCGCCTCCGCCAACGTTCTTTGCATTGTTTATGGCTATGTCGAGTGGTAGATTGCTTTCATTGATCTTTTTCATCTGCTCGTCACGCAGCCTTTGTGCCTCGCTATAAAAATGAGACATGGTACGCCCCACATCCAATGCCATAACGTCATGAGTCTTATGTCCGTTGCCGTATGTGGCATAAGTTGTATTATATACGATGTGCAGCATAACGCTGTCGGCTGTCTCGGCCGACATGACAACAAACTGCAATAACAAAAGTACCATCATGTATTTTCTCATAATATCATTATTTATAAATATTAATAGAAATGACAAAATAATATACTTATAACATCTTAGAAATAATCATTATAAATAAAGGCAACAGGCTTATAATATGCCTGTTGCCATACATTAATTACACATAATGTCCTGTATATTCGACATCAACAAGTACTGCCTGCATTTTGCTATTTATGTAATAAGTAAGTCTATAACATTCCCCATTTTCAAGTTTCGTTTCTACAACAACTACTGTTCCTGGCTGCAGTTCGTTGTTGTTGGTCGTATTTTCCGTAACACTATTTGCATTTGCGTATGACACCTGAGGAACTGTAAATGTAATGGCTCCCAACAATGCAATCATAGAAACTGCTTTTGTGAAAAATTTTCTCATGATAAATAATTTTTTATTATTCCGAAGTTCCTTATCAGAATACATATTTATATTTTTGCCATCAGGAACTTGATTTTACGCATAACAGTAGACACCATTAAAGGCCCTTTCCGCCAGACTTTCGACATCTGGATTGTGATGTATCTTCAGATGACAGTTGATCAACTTCTATATTTATCAGAAAAAATCATTATATTTCGATATGGTGTAAACGATACTTTCGTATGTTCTGGCACTATTACTTGTTCGTCTGAATCAGCTTTTTTAACTGTCTTCTTGGAAATTTTCTTTAAATAAAATTTTCCGAAATCATCTAATACAACGACATCGCCATTTTTTACAGTTTCGCTAATTATAGACAAAGTAGCATTTACATAACTTAAAGTTGTAGAATGCTTTTCTCCAATACGCAATGATATTGCTTCTATAAACTGCCTCTTATTCATATACAATTATATTATAAAATTTCCAACAAGTATTAAATCATCTGTTTCTAACATGATATTATAATCTCCGCTATCCAAATCTCCTATATAATAAAGATTTTCATCTCCAGTCATTACATTTATAAATTCATCTTTTACAACAACACTTTGTGCATTTGTTATCATAACATGTACATTTTCATAATTTTCAAACTCAGATTGAACTGAAATATATTCATCTGACTGATATAATTGTGGAGCATAAATTGCTGAACGTTCTTTATTTTTATTTTCTTTATTATATTTATAACATGTAATTTTTTCCCATGTAATATTAGAAGGTAATGATATTTGTGCATTTATGGAAATCAATCCAACAATGAACGCAAAAAATACTGATACTATTCTTGTCATAGCTTAATACTTTTAAATTTTTACTTATGCAAAGTTATTACAATACAGCAAAACATTAAGAATATTTCACTTCACAAAACTTCACAAAATTACAATCTATTGATTTTCAGCTATTTACAATAGCGCTAAAGTTCTTTTATGAAATGGTCAAGATCTTTTGCTCCTCCCTTTTTTTGAAACATTTTAAAGTATAAGCGTGACTTTGCCATTCCGAGAGAGCTATATGAATAAGGTGAGATATTGCATATTTCTTTAGATGAAAGACCTGCTTTAACCATACAGCAAATCCATACTTCATTATCATCCTTAATTCCGCAACACTTTAGTTTAACATTATTTATAATATCCTGAGCAACA
>ENA-OPBX01000749-OPBX01000749.1-human-gut-metagenome-genome-assembly--contig:-NODE-749-length-20417-cov-2.534967_pt1 | contig 20417 bp, 20 predicted proteins | sample MGYA00241075_ERZ501466 | MGnify/ENA primary metagenome ERZ501466 (study PRJEB25962, sample SAMEA2042633) | human gut metagenome | biome: human gut; feature: human-associated habitat; material: faeces...
ACAGCGAATCATGCGCGAGCGCCCATCGCTGTCTTCACTATGCCTATGCGCGGCTATGCTTTCGTAACTCTCTAGTTAAAACTCTACTTCTCAAACTTATCATGCAGATACTCCGAGAGCTTGGTATTTTCGCTGTAGTCCACAGGACAGTCGATGATGCAGGGGACCTTCTGCTGAAAGGCATCCTCCAGGATCGGCAGCAGTTCTTCCGCCTTCTCCACGCGGTAGCCTTTGGCATGCATGCTTTCCGCATATTTCACAAAATCGGGATTCTGGAAATCCACAAAGCAGTTGTGTCCGAAGTGATCCATCTGCTTCCATTTGATCAGACCATAGCTGGCATCGGAGAAGATCAGAGTCACAATGGGTGTCCCCTCTCTGAGGGCTGTCTCATACTCCTGGCTATTCATCATGAATCCGCCGTCTCCGGAGATCGCCAGTACCTTTTTCTCCGGGTAGATCAACTTGGCTGCCACAGCCCCCGGCACTGCGATGCCCATGGTGGCAAAACCGTTGGAGATGATGCAGGTATTGGGTTCGTAACAGTTGTACTCTCTGGCAATCCACATTTTATGAGCGCCCACATCCGAGATCACGATGTCATCCGCACCCATAAATTTACGGACATCGTACAGTATTTTCTGTGGCTTCATGGGAAAAGAGGTGTCATCCGCATAGCTTTCATATTCCGCCACCATTTCTTCCCGCAGTTTGAGAAATTCTTCCGGCTCCTCTTTTGCGTCACTGCGGTACAGGATCTGCTGTAAAGAATAGGAAATGTCTCCGACAACTTCCACCTCCGGCTGGTACAGCATGTTGATATGCGCCGGCCTCTGGTCGATATGAATAATCTTATGTTTCCCCTCTCCGTTCCATTTGCCGGGAGCAAATTCCACAATATCATAACCGACGGCGATCACCAGATCTGCCATATCCAGCACCTTGTTCTGGTAATCCTTCTGGGGGATGCCTATGGTCCAGAGGGAATATTTGTTGTTATAAGGAATGATGCCTTTGGCCATCATAGTATTGACCACTGGGATCTTCAGGACATCTGCGAAGCTGGTAAGAGCCTCCCCGGCGTGATTGCGCACCGCACTGTGTCCCACCAGGATCACCGGGTGCTTTGCCTTGAAGATCATGGCCGCCGCCTGATCGATACTGGAAAAGGATGCGTACTCCTTATCCCTCTCCGGCTTTTTCAAAGGCCGTGCGGCAATACCAGAGCTGACCGGAAGCTTCGCCACGTTCGTGGGAAGATCCACATGACAGGCTCCCGGCTTCTCACTCTCCGCATATTTAAAAGCGATCCTGACGATTTCATTGACGGAATTGGGGTTCACGATCTGTTTGCTCCGCTTGGTGATTGGTGCAAACAGCTCTACCAGATCCAGATACTGATGAGAAGTCAAATGCATCCGCTCCGTTCCCACCTGTCCGGTAATGGCAATCAGCGGTGCACCGTCGGAATTAGCATCTGCCGTGCCTGTGATCAGGTTCGTTGCACCGGGGCCCAACGTTGAGAAACACACACCTGCTTTTCCCGTCAGTCTTCCGTACATATCAGCCATGAATGCCGCTCCCTGTTCATGCCGCACCACGATCACCCGGATGTCCGATTTTTCCAGTGCATTCATCATATCCAGATTTTCCTCCCCCGGAATCCCGAAGACATATTTCACGCCCTCGTTTTCCAGACATTTTACTAACACCTCTGCAACTGTATTTTGCTTCTTTTCCTGCTCACTCATAAGTTTCACCTCGTAATTTCCTGACTTTTTCTACAAAATAAAAGAGACAACGCTTTCCGTTTCCACGGACTTCGTTGTCTCTTTATTTGCTCATGTTAGCACACTCACAGATGATAGTCAATTATACTTTTTCTATCCAATATAAATTTTTCCCACAACAAATCCAAAGACATTCCGCACTCCGGGGCCTGCGAAAAAGATCTGCCAGCACAGCGCCATGGGGAAGTTCTGGACGGTCTTCTGCAGCCACAGGGCGATGATCTGGTTGCCGGGGTGCATGAAGAGGCAGGTGGCGATAAAACTCATCACCGGGCACATCAGGCATACGATCATGGAAGAGATCGCTAAAGTAATGAAAACGGGCTTATCCTCCGGGGATACCATGCGGAATGCCAGCTTCCGGGACAGCTTTTCCACTGCGAAATACTCCAGAATACAGGCGATGGGCCACATAATGGGAATCTCGTGGAACGCTAACAGGAAGATCTCGTTGGTCATTCCTCCCTTGTCCAGTGCGATGTTGTAGCAGACCATAGCGTATACCATAACGAATGCCATGATCAGGGTAAAAATAATGTTCTGTAATCTTGTTTTCGGCATAATTGGATGCCCTCCTTTTCTAAAAATGGGCGCAAAAAGACACATGTGTGTTGTTCGTTAATCAGTGAGCAGTGCGCACATGTGTCGTTTCCAATTCTTACCTAAAGTCTCTATGCTATTTTCGCAACGGTGAGATTTTATCACATAGGTTTCGGAAAAGTCAATATGAAATAATGTATTTTTTCTTCCGCGGCTTCCTTCGGCTGTTCCCGGGATCTTACGCCATTTTCCCTGCCGCTCTATCTTAGATACAGATGGGAGAAAAAATGTTGCAAGGTTTTTAAAAAAGAAAAACGCAAACGGGACTGTCCTTTCGAACAGTCCCTGAAGAGAAAAAGAGAAACCAAAATAGTTTTGGGTAAAAGCAAATTAATTCTGAACGTTGAATGCGCCCATGCCGGGATATACGGCTGCTGCACCCAGTTCTTCTTCGATACGGAGCAACTGGTTGTATTTTGCCACACGCTCGGTTCTGCTGGGAGCACCGGTCTTGATCTGACAGGTGTTCAGTGCCACTGCCAGGTCGGCAATGGTGGTATCCTCGGTCTCACCGGAACGGTGGGAGGAAATAGCGGTATAACCGGCCTTGTGTGCCATCTTGATGGCCTCCAGAGTCTCGGATACGGATCCGATCTGGTTCAGCTTGATCAGAATGGAGTTACCACAGCCAAGGGAGATTCCCTTTGCCAGTCTCTCGGTATTGGTTACGAAGAGGTCGTCGCCGACTAACTGTACCTTGTCGCCCAGTTCTGCGGTCAGCTTCTTCCAGCCTTCCCAGTCTTCCTCATCCAGTGCATCTTCTATAGAAATGATGGGGTATTTCTCCACCAGTTTCTTCCAATGTGCGATCAGTTCTTCGGAGGTAAATACGGTGCCTGCCTTAGGCAGCTTGTACTCGCCCACCTTGCCGGTCTTCCATTCGCTGGAAGCAGCATCCATAGCAATCTTGAAGTCCTTGCCGGGCTCATAACCGGCTTTCTTCACAGCCTCTAAGATTGTCTCGATAGCTTCTTCGTCAGACTTCAATGCCGGTGCAAAACCACCCTCATCACCTACGGAAGTAGCCAGGCCTCTGTCCTTCAGAATAGAAGCCAGTGCATGGAATACTTCAGAACACCATCTTAAGCATTCCTTAAAGGAAGGCGCACCTACAGGCATGATCATGAATTCCTGTACATCCAGTCCGGAAGAAAGCGCATGACAACCGCCGTTGATAATGTTCATCATGGGAACCGGAAGCCTGTTACCGGAGATACCTCCTAAAAAGCGATACAGGGGAATATCCAGGGAGATCGCTGCTGCTCTCGCGCTGGCAATGGATACTGCCAGGATCGCATTGGCTCCCAGTCTGGACTTATCCTTGGTTCCATCTGCGTCGATCATTGCCTTATCAATCGCATAAATATCGGATGCATCCATTCCCTGCAGAGTCTCATTGATTACAGTATTGATATTTTCTACAGCCTTCTGAACACCCTTGCCCAGATATCTGCTCTTATCGCCATCTCTCAGTTCCAGTGCCTCGAACTCACCGGTAGATGCTCCGCTTGGAGCCATGCCGCGTCCGATGGTACCGTCTACCAGAGTTACCTCTGCTTCTACAGTAGGATTGCCTCTGGAATCCAGAATCTCTCGTCCAATGACTTTTTCAATCTCTAAATAGTTCATCTTGTTCTTCTCCTTTATCCTCTATTCTAAACTTTTTATTCCCAAACCTTCTCTTTCGTGAATCCCTCATCCCTGTGTATAAGGGCTGAAAAACTCCTCCCGGAAGATGGCCTCCCGGCAGTCCGCGGATTCAGCAGCTCCGTTTTCTCTGAGGAGTTTCACATAATTCACTCATTAGTTAGTTTCACCTAACTCTTGGATTATTATATCCGGCTTTCTTCAAAATAGCAATAGGTGTTAATGAGAGGATTTCTCAATGGATATTTTCCTGCATAATTTGTACTTTTTAGTTAAAATTAATTCTAGTAGCATTTTTTCATTATTTTCCTCAATTTCTAAATTCATATTCCTTTAAAACTAAAATATAGTAAAATAGAATTTATCAAATCTTAAAAGAAAACATTTAAATAGGCTGCATCTGCGGCAGAATGCGAGGCATTATGAGGAGTTTCGGTGAAATTCTGGCATCCCTGCGGGAAGAACGGGGCATTTATCAGAAAGAACTGGCTGCCATACTGAAAGTATCCGTTTGCACCATTTCGAATTACGAGAACAATATTCACTTCCCGGATCAGGAAGCTTTAATACAATTAGCGGAATATTTCGATGTAACCATCGATTATCTGTTGGGTCGGACTCCTTATCGTTACAATCCGGAAGTTCTGAGACAGGAATGTGTCCCCGGCACCACCGTATCCGATGTGGTAGAGGTGATACAGCATTTTAATCCGAAAAACATGGCTTCTCTGCTGGATTTTGTGGATCTGCTGCAATTAAGAGAAAAAGCAGAATCTTCCTCCCGGGAAGACTCTGCTAATGATTGATCCATAAATTCTATTGTCTTTTTATCTGGTGGACAGGAACTGTTGCTCCCGGATGGCTGTCTGGTCGTCCGGGTAATTTTGTAAATAAGCATTCATCAGTACTTCTGCCTGCTGATAATCTTCCAGATACTCATATGCTACAATTTCATTAAAGCACAAGGTCTGCATCAGGCTGTTTCCTTCGATCTGTTTTCCCGCCTGAAATGCCGCCAGAGCATTCTGATACTCCTTTTTTGCCATTTCGCACAGACCAAGTTCATTGTAGATTTCTGCATTCGGCCCCTGCTTGGAGAGATAATTGTTGTACACACTGGACGCATAGTTATAATCTCCGGTAGCCGCATAGGCTCTTCCCAGATAGAGATAGCTGTCCGCGCCTCCCTTATCCCGGGCTTCATCCAGCGCCAGATAAGCTTTCTGGTATTCTCCCAGATAATAATAGATCCGTCCGCTGTCATAAGCATCCAGCTGTTTGGCTGTGTCCAGTACATTTTGCAGATATTCCTGACCGACCTCACGGTAGCCGTGCGCTGCCAGGGCTTCATAGATTTCTATTAACCGGTCATAATTTTTCGGATCCATGGAGATTGCCTGATCAAAATCCGCTTTGGCACTCTCATAATCTCCCAGCTCCAGTTCTGCAGAACCTCTGAGAAAATAAGCGTCCTTTTCCTCCGGCTTCAGGCCCAGAATGGCATCGTATACCTTTTTGGCTTCCGCAGGCTGTCCGTTCTTGGTGTATGCCGCCGCCAGATAGTAATTCATATCATAGTCCACGTTCTGAACCCAGCCGTCACTGAGTTCCAGGGCCTGTGTAAAATATTCTACAGCCTGATCATACTCTGTCAGCCCCATGCTGGCGATTCCCCGGCCTCTTGCGATCAGACGGCTGTCCTCTTTCTGTGCTTCCGCTTCGTCAAAGGCATTCAATGCCCCCTGATAATCCAGAGTTTCCACCAACTGCATTCCTTCGGTGATCTTCGTGGTATCACTTCCGCAGCCTGTCAGCATGCCTGTCATCAGACAGCAGACTCCTGCTGCCACTATTTTCCTGTGTATTTTTCCCATGCTTTCCTCCACGGCCGTATCTGTATTACCGGTTCCTATTTGTCTAACTGAGAAGTACAATGAGGGCATCTTGTGGCATCGATAGCGATCTCGCTCTTACAGAACGGGCATTTTTTCGTCGTGGGCGCTGCCGGTGCTTCCTCTTTGTGATGCAGGGTGTCTCCCAGCTTATTGATGAATTTTACCAGACAGAAGATCACAAATGCTGTGATCAGGAAGTTGATAACTGCCGTGATAAAATTACCGTACATCAATACCGGTGCCGTATCGCCGCTTCCCAGCTTTACATATAAATTCGAAAAATCCGTGCCTCCGAAGATGGCCAGAATCGGTGTCAGGATATCTTGATTCAGAGAAGTAACGATAGCGGTGAATGCTCCGCCGACGATCACGCCGACTGCCATATCCATTACATTTCCCCTCAAAATAAACTTTTTAAATTCCTGAATGAATCCGCTTTTCTTGCTCATTTTTCTCTTCTTTCCTCTTATGGTATGATGGTCGAACCGCACTGTTCCACGTTCGAACCGCGCCATTCGCAAAGTCGCGCTACCGCGCTTTCCGTCACTTCGTGACTACCTTTGCTCATGAATCGGCGCTTAACTCACGGACATATTCGTTCGCAAAATCATGCAAGCATAATTTTGCGAACGTATATGTCCATGGTCGAACTGTTTTGTTCCATAATAGCATACCCCCCTTGAAACCTCAATAGGAAATGGGGTATACTCTTTTAGGAATCTAATGTAGAAGTAACCGCATTTTCCCAGAAAGGATCAATTCATGCAGCGGATCAATGAAGACATCAAAACCGGCAATTTCAAACAGATCTACCTGCTCTACGGAGAGGAACGTTATCTGAAGAACCAGTACACGACCCGTCTGCGTAAAGCGTTGTGTCAGGACGGCGACGAGATGAATACCCATTTCTATCAGGGGAAGGATTTCTCCTTGGGACAAGTCATCGATCTGGCAGAGACGCTTCCTTTTCTGGCAGAGCGCCGTGTTATGTTCTTCAAAGATACCGGGCTCTTCAAAGCCGGTGGGGAAAAGCTGGCGGAATACCTGGCAAACCCCAACGACACCACCTTTTTTGTGTTCACGGAAAGCGAAGTGGATAAACGGAGTAAACTGTATAAGACCGTGCAGTCCAAGGGTTATGTGGCAGAATTCACGGTACAGGATGAGAATTCCCTGAAACGCTGGATTGCCGGTATCCTGGGCCGCGAAGGGAAAAAAATCTCCGAGAACACCGCACAGCTCCTTCTCTCCAAGACCGGCACGGATATGGAAAATATCCAGATGGAGCTGGAGAAGCTGATCTGCTATTGTCTGGACCGGGATATAGTCACCGCAGAGGATGTGGAAGCGGTCTGCACCACTCGCATCACCAACCACATCTTCGATATGGTCAATGCCATTGCGGAAAAGCAGCCGCAGAAAGCCTTGCAGCTCTATTACGATCTGCTGGCACTGAAGGAGCCGCCCATGCGGGTGCTGTTCCTGATCGCCAGGCAGTGTAACCTGCTGCTCCAGACCAAAGAATTAAAAAACAGAGGCCACGACAATAAGACCATTGCCTCCAAGATTGGTGTACCGCCCTTTGCCGCCGGAAAATATGTGGCACAGGCATCCCATTTCAAGACTTCCGTGCTGAAAAATGCGGTAAAGCAGTGCGTGGAGACTGAGGAAGCCGTAAAATCCGGACGGATGAATGATATGATGAGTGTGGAGATACTGATTTTGTCGGTGTTGCCCTCGTAAGCTTACGAAATGCATTAAATGAGTTCTGCTCACGATATAGAAAAGTCCATGGACAGTTTTCCTGCTCATGGACTTTTTATTTGCATTACTTTTATTACCATGTTACATATTCAGATTCAAAGTAATGGTCTTCTTCAATGATACCTGTGACGCCTTGAACTTTTTTGGATATACATCTTTGTATCTGTAAATACTCAGGATAATTCCCACCAGTGCGTAGCACAGTAAAATATTATTTCTGCCAAAGGATAAGAACGGCAGGAAGGTCGATGTCAGCGGGATCCATCCCAACATTCCCGCAAAGTTCAGAGAAATATTTAATAAAATGATCATTCCGCATCCGAATCCCATCACCATGCCTAGTTCATTTTTCTGTCTGACCGACGCTCCGAACAGAAACACTACCAGTGCCGCCAGGATCGCGGCTACAAAGATTCCGGCCAGCAGTCCGTAACTGTTCAGAATATAAGAGAAAATGTAATCCTGATTGAATTCCGGCAAACCTCCCACCACATCTTTTCCACTGTTGCCCCAAAGTAAAATATTTTCATTAAATTTATGAAGCATGGCCATCATGTAATTGGCATCTCCGGAATGGGATAAATAGGAGCGGATCCTGGCTTCCTGATAGGCTTCCAACATGTGAAGTGCATACATTGCAGTCAATACCAGGACAGGCCCTGCCGTAAAAAGCAGCCACATGCCGATAATCGTCTTTTTCACAGGCAGTTGAAACCACCCCTTCCAGACAGCCACCGTAAGTTCTATCAGCATACTGACCATCATGATGACAGCCACACCGAGGCTGGGGATTCGGGATGTAATAAATACAGGAAGAATCAGCCACAGGATCGCCCTGCACAGTGCGGATACACCACCGTCCCTGTATTTATATAGGATAGCGCCGTAAATCGGCACATAGAACATCATCAGGGAAGTAACCGCCACCCGGAGCCTTCCAAATCCGATCCAGTTGCCGATTCCGTCGACATCCAGACCACCGAAGCCTGCCACCCGCAGCCCTCCCAGAATCAGAATAGCTCCTCCGATGAACCTGGAGTACTTTGCAATTACGGTATAATCCAGGAAGTAGATCACACACATGAGGAGGAATCCAATAGCAACGGCTGAGACAAACCCCTCCGTAGTATAGCGGTACACTTCTTGTCTCCATGTTTCCAGCTCCTGATAACCGGGTTGTCTGAGAATGGATTGCTGTATCAGAATGCCCAGCAGGCTTAAAATTCCTACGATCACAAGTAACTTCCATGCAATCTTAGGCTTGTGGATCCTGTCCAGCGAGATCCCCACTTCTACCGGATCTCCCATGTCCGTAACCGCATTTTTCTCTGCTTCCTCAGAGGTCATCCCTTCGGAAAGATTGTCTGCAATCTGGCATTCTATATGGTCTCTTATCTCCTCAGCGATATAAGGTCTTGCTTTTTTGCAGCGGATCTGTGACAACAGTTTTTCCAAATATGTTTCCATCCTTATACCCCCATTGCCAGAACGCTGGTCACAGCAGACTGATATTCCATCCACTCCGCTTTTTTGGTTTCCAGTAATTTTCTGCCCTCTTTCGTAATACTGTAATACTTCCTCGTCTTGCCTGAATATTCCTGCTCATATACCGTAAGCAGGCCCTTCGCTTCCAGCCCATGCAACAGCGGATACAGCGTACCTGCTTTTAACTCGAACACGTTACAGGATCTTTTCCGCAGTGTATCGATCATCTCGTATCCGTACATATCCTTCTCCGCCAGTAATCTGAGCAAAAGCATCGTCATACTTCCCGACATCAGTGATTTGTCCACAGCCATTTTTTGTCCTCCTTATATAGATAGCCGATATATATCGTTGTCTATAATATATATCGGCTATCTATATATGTCAATATTTATTTTTCAAAGCAATCACTAATCCATCTCAACTTCATCTACGATTTTGTATTTGTTATCCGTATAAAGCCGGATTCCCTCGTCGGGACTGGCTTCCTCTGTCTCGGTCGCAGGCCACCCTTTCTGAAGCTTCGCTGTCCATTCTACCGGTCTGTCTATGCTTAAGGTAAACCCTGCTGCCTCATTTGTATACTCACAGCGGATCATCTCCTGCTTTCCACAACCGGTCATTGCCCATACTATTGTTAAAATCATCAGACACTTAATCAGTTTTTTACCCATAGACACCTCCGCCATTCTACTCTGCTGTTGCTATCTCTACACCCTGGGCAATATCTTCTGCCATCGGATCAATGCTCCTGATATATCCGGCACTATTTACGGTCCGTTTTATCAACCGGTCCCCATATATAACCGCCTAACATTCCGGTCAGGATAAATACCATAAAATAAAGTCCCGGAACACCTGCGACAAAAGCATAAAACGCTATCTGAAATTTCCAGATGGGAATTAGCAGATTAAGCGCAGCCACACAGACAACAGCAAAAGCAACATATTCCACAGCTTTTGCTTTGTCCCGTCTGGTCTTTGTTGCCAGCAGGAATCCCCATGCCGTGTAGAGCAGCATGCGTACCACCGTCCGGACTCCGCTCATTTCATCAAAAGAAGTTTTGTAATTCTCCTTCAGTGCCACCAGGACAATCAGGATCACAACAGACAAAATAATTTTGTAGTAATTTGAAAAAATCTTCTTCATAGCTGCTCCTTTCATTCTACATTCAGGAATGTATATCCCTTCATATCCGTTTCCTCTGTCTCTCCTTTCTGCGGTTCTGGATTCGCTAATCTCTCCAATGTCTTTTCCGGATTCAGCAATTCATCACAGGCTTCCTCTTTGTTAATCATAACGAAGAATTTTTCGCTATTTGTTACAAATTTCAAAAAAAGCGTGCAGATCTCTCCACACGCTTTTCGTTCATCGTCTTATTTATTCAAAAATTATTTCCACATTCCCGTCGCAAAGCACATCAATGCCGCCCAGGTATATAACGGGTAAAAAAATCCCTGGTCATCCACGCCGTCTTTTAAGATTTTCTGTGCTTCTTCTTTGGTCAGCAGCAGAAAACCATCAAAACATTCCGTTCCAACGGCGCCTTCCTGACTTACCTTCGGCATCTCTTCACGGTTCAATATGATCTGCACCAGTGCATTGCTCTCATCCGTCATACCGGGGGTACTGAATACCAGCGGATTCACCAGACGGATGCTGTCGCTCTCTTCCAGTGTGATGCCGGTCTCTTCCCGAAGCTCCCGGGCTGCCGCATGGAATACGGGATTTTCTTCCGTTGCATCCTCCGGGTCTAAAAGTCCTGCCGGAACGCTCAGCAGAAAATGTCCTGCCGGGTAACGATACTCACGGCTTAAGCAAAGTCTCGGTTCTTGTCCTCTGATCTTCAGGATCACAACGCAGCTGACTGCATCCGGCAGCATCTGTCTGAATTCTTCGTCGCTCTTTACCGCTGCCAGATTATCTTTGGCTCTTCTGGTAGCATCAAAATAATGTTTTCCCGGCTCATATTGCAGATCAAATACCTTGATAAATCTGCTGTCGTAGACGGTCTCTACCTGTTCCTTTTTTATGATCGGTCTGTTCTCCATAGTCATTTTCCTCTTTCTGTTCTTCTGTTCCGCACGTTGCACACTATCTGTCGTTCGCTTCTGTTGTGCGGCTGTCATTTTGCAATTTTTCCGCTTCCCCAGCCGCTCTTTCCAGTCTGCAAAGTACCTGTTCGTAACGTCGTCCCGCTTTTTTCCAGTGGATCAGCTTATGCCATCCTTCCACGTAATCCGGCCTGCGGTTCTGATACTGTAAATAATAGGCATGCTCCCACACATCTATGGGAAATATGGAGGTATACAATTTCAGATCCGGGACATCCTGATTCGCTGTAGTAAGGACTATCAGAGTACCGTCCTGGTCACTCACAAGCCATGCCCATCCAGAGCCAAATACCCCCGTGGCTGCCTGTGACATCTGTTCTTTCCATTGTCTCACCGATCCAAAATCCCGGACCAGCGCCTCCTCCAGAGCTCCACAGGGCTCCTGTCCTGCCGGGCTTCGCATACTGTCAAAATACAGCTGATGATTATATACACCGCCACCGTTATTGTGAATGCTTTTCCGGGCTTCCTCCGGCAGGGACGCAAGTATATTATCCTCCGAAGTGAGCAGTTCCGTCAAGGACATCTGCTGTAACTGCGGATAATCGGCAAGGGTGGCATTCAGCTTATCCACATAGGTCTGATAATGCTTGTCGTGATGAAAATGAAGTGTTTCCTCATCTAATACCGGAAGCAGGGCATCATATTCGTAGGGAAGAGGCTGTGCAACAAAAGGATAATGTCTTCTAACATGAGACTCCAATCCGCCTGCGGGATACAGGCTTACGATCATACAATATTTACCATACGCCTAGTATATGCTGTCCCCACGGATTTTATTTTCAAATTTGTGCTTTTACAGCCGACCGCTCCTATGCTCTCTTTCTCTGCACGGCCGGATAGATCTCTCTGGCAACTTCCAGACTTTGTCCGGATCTAACTTTCTGCACATCCGCTGTCTCCTGGGCTAACAGCCATCCACAGACTTCCTCTGCCAGTGGCTCTCCCTGTTCTCTCAGCCAGAAGCTGACATTCGCCAGCATCTGTAAATGATTCAGGATCGTATTACGGCAAAGTCTTCGGTCCGTAATGCGGGTCTTCCAGGGCTCCCCCTCTACGTACAGTTGTGCCGCCTCCCGCAGATAGGCCCGGATCAATGCGGTCTGTTCATGATTGCTCTTCTGCAGTTCCTCACTGATCTTCTTGGTCTCCCAATACAGTTCTTCGCTGCATCGGCCAGCGGGAACGATCCCTTCCATGTATTTTTGTATAAAATGCAGGCTTTCATTTACCTGTCTGCAATATTCTCTGATCAGTTCTTCTCTTTTTGACATAATAAAAAACCGCCCTTAAATTAAAATTTAAGGGCGGAACATTCTTCCGCGGTACCACCTTAATTCGCCCATCTCTCACGGGATCAGGCCTCTGCAACTACGGACAAACAAACGCTCATCGATAGTCAGGTACGATAACGGATACTCCCGTTGCAGCCTGTCCGCATCTGCCGGATATCCTGTCCGAATACGAAGTCGGTGCAAAGCTCCGAGACCATGTTCAAAGAAGCCTTCCATATCCCTTCCCACCTGCCGGGACTCTCTGCGACGTATCTCTTCTCCTACTCTTCTCTTCACAGCCTTTATGTCTTTAACTGTTTGTATTTTATTCCTTTCGCGGACATTTGTCAACACTTTGTTTTTATCACAAACACAAACAGTGGAGCAACTTTCGCGACTCCACTGTTCTTATCCATTTTTATATCTTACAGTTGTGCAATATCCACCAGCGTCAGTTCCTTGCAATCGTTCATATGCTCCATGCTGGTCACGAGAGCATTGGCGGTGTCCATTGCAGTGATGCAGTAGATACCGGTCTCGATAGCGGTACGGCGGATCAGGAAACCGTCTCTGGTCTTGTCGCGGCCCTGGGTCGGGGTATCGATGACAAGGTCGATCTTGTGTCCCAGGATCAGGTCCATAACGGTCGGGGATTCCTGAGAGATCTTGTTGACCTTTCTTGCTTTCACACCGGCTTCATTCAGAGCAGCTGCGGTACTTCTGGTAGCATAAATGGTGTATCCCAGCTTTTCGAAGCGTCTTCCGACTTCAATGGCTTCACCCTTATCCGCATCCTTCACGGTGATGATCATGTTCTTGTACTTGGGCAGTTCTACGCCTGCTCCCAGGAATGCCTTGTACAGAGCCTCATTGAAGGTCTTGGCGATACCCAGACACTCACCGGTAGACTTCATCTCCGGTCCTAAGCTGATCTCGGCACCACGGATCTTCTCGAAGGAGAACACGGGCATCTTGATGGCAAAATACTCTGCCTCAGGCTGTAAGCCGGGCTCGTAGCCAAGCTCACGGATGGTCTTGCCGATGATCACTTCAGTCGCCAGAGCCACGATAGGAATACCGGTTACCTTACTGATATAAGGTACGGTACGAGAAGAGCGGGGGTTAACCTCAATGACATATACCTCGTCACCGATGGCAATGAACTGGATATTGATCAGTCCCTTGACATGCAGTGCCTTTGCCAGTCTTCTGGTGTACTCTGCGATCTTCTCTTTTACTACTTTATCAATGGTCGGAGCCGGGTATACGGAGATACTGTCTCCGGAGTGGATACCGGTTCTCTCGATATGCTCCATGATACCGGGGATCAGGATATCGGTACCGTCGCATACGGCATCGACCTCGATCTCCTTACCCTGTAAATACTTATCTACCAGGATCGGGTGATCCTGTGCGATACGGTTGATGATCTCCATGAATTCTTCGATCTCTTCATCGGAGATAGCGATCTGCATGCCCTGTCCGCCCAATACATAGGAAGGACGCACCAGTACGGGATAGCCCAGTCTGTTAGCAACCGCCTTAGCTTCCTCTGCGGTGTATACAGTACCGCCGGCTGCACGGGGGATCCCGGTCTCTTCCAGAATCTTGTCGAACAGTTCTCTGTCCTCAGCGGCATCTACATCCTCCGCCTTGGTACCTAAGATAGGCACGCCCATCTTCATCAGGCTCTCAGTCAGCTTGATAGCGGTCTGTCCGCCGAACTGTACCACAGCACCATCGGGATGCTCAATATTTACGATAGATTCCACATCTTCCGGAGTCAAAGGCTCAAAATACAGCTTGTCCGCAATATCGAAGTCGGTACTTACGGTCTCCGGGTTATTATTGATGATAATGGTCTCATAGCCTGCCTTGGAGAATGCCCAGGTAGCATGTACAGAACAATAGTCGAACTCGATACCCTGTCCGATACGGATAGGACCGGAACCCAGTACCAGGACTTTCTTGCGTCCGGTGGTCTCCTTGGCTTCGCACTCGCCGCCGAATACGGAATAGTAATAAGGAGTGGACGCTGCGAACTCTGCAGCACAGGTGTCTACCATCTTGTAGACAGCCTTAATGCTGTTGTCATAACGCATCTTCTTGATCTCTTCCTCGGTCTTGCCGGTCAGCCTTGCGATCACGTTATCCGGGAACTCGATTCTCTTGGCTTCCTTCAACAGATCAACCGTCAGCGGCTGTGTCTCCAGCGCATGCTCCATCTCGGTCAGAATGGCAATCTTGTCGATGAACCACAGGTCGATCTTGGTAATGTCGTGGATCTGCTCGTAGCTGATGCCCTTACGGATAGCTTCCGCAATGACATAAATACGCTGGTCATCCACGATCTTCAGACGCTCTAACAGTTCCTCCACAGACAAAGCGCTGAAATCATAGCTGCGCAGGCAGTCCACATGCTGCTCCAGGGAACGGATAGCCTTCATCAGTGCTCCCTCGAAGTTATTGCAGATACTCATAACCTCACCGGTTGCTTTCATCTGGGTGGTCAGAGTACGTTTTGCAGTGATAAATTTATCAAAAGGCAGTCTGGGAATCTTCACGACACAGTAGTCCAGTGTCGGCTCGAAGCTGGCATAGGTCTTGTGGGTGATGGCGTTCTTGATCTCATCCAGGGTAAAGCCCAGTGCGATCTTCGCTGCTACCTTTGCGATAGGATAACCGGTCGCCTTACTTGCCAGTGCGGAAGAACGGCTGACACGGGGGTTAACCTCGATAACACAATATTCAAAGCTGGTGGGATGCAGTGCAAACTGTACGTTACATCCACCGGTGATCTGCAGTTCGTTGATGATCTTCAGAGCGGAAGTACGTAACATCTGGTACTCCTTGTCGCTCAGGGTCTGGGAAGGAGCTACTACGATACTGTCTCCGGTATGCACGCCGACGGGATCGATGTTCTCCATGTTACATACGGTGATGCAGTTGCCTGCGCTGTCACGCATTACCTCGTACTCGATCTCTTTCCAGCCTGCAATACAACGCTCTACCAGTACCTGACCCACACGGGACAGACGTAAACCGTTCTCCAGGATCTCTTCCAGTTCTACCTGATTGTGGGCGATACCGCCACCGGAACCTCCCAGGGTATAAGCGGGACGCAGTACGACCGGATAGCCGATGGTATTGGTGAATTCCACACCGTCTTCCACATTTTCAACGACCTTGGACGCTGCACAGGGCTCACCGATGCGCTCCATCAGGTCTTTGAACTCCTGACGTCCTTCGGCGTTACGAATGGTAGCTGCGGTAGTACCTAACAGCTTTACATTATGAGCAGCCAGGAAACCGGACTCCTCCAGCTCCATACCGAGGTTCAGACCAGCCTGTCCTCCCAGGGTGGGAAGGATGCTGTCGGGCTTTTCCTTTTCAATGATCTGCTCCAGAACCTTTACGTTCAGGGGCTCGATATATACCTTATCTGCGATATCTTTATCAGTCATGATGGTCGCAGGGTTGGAGTTCACCAGGATTACCTCTACTCCCTCTTCCTTCAGGGAACGGCAGGCCTGGGTACCTGCATAGTCGAATTCGGCTGCCTGTCCGATGACAATAGGACCGGAGCCGATTACCATTACTCGTTTTACATTAGGATTCTTGGGCATCTTAGTTCTCTCCTCTCATCATATGAATGAACCGGTCAAACAGGTAACCGGAGTCCTGGGGTCCCGGACATGCTTCCGGGTGGAACTGTACGGTGAAAATGTTCTTGCCGGTGTAGGACAGACCCTCGTTGGTACCGTCGTTGACATTGATAAATGCGGGAACCGCTACGGAAGGATCCAGCTTATCGGTATCTACCACATATCCATGGTTCTGAGAAGAAATATATACTCTTCCGGTCATCAGATCCTTTACCGGATGGTTGCCTCCTCTGTGTCCATATTTCATTTTGTGGGTGTCAGCGCCGGTTGCAAGTGCCATCAGCTGATGTCCCAGACAGATTGCGAAAATAGGGATCTCGGTATCGTATAACTTTTTGATCTCGGCGATCACACCGGTACACTCCTTGGGGTCTCCCGGTCCGTTACTTAACATGATACCGTCAGGATTATCATCAATGATCTCCTGTGCGGGAGTTCCTGCGGGGTATACGGTCACCTCACAGCCTCTCTCTGCCAGGGATCTGGCGATATTTCTCTTGGCTCCCAGGTCTAACAGAGCTACCTTTAGTCCCTGTCCGGACAGCTCCGTTACCAGTGCGGGCTTGGGCTCTCTGACACCCTTTTCATAAGCTTCTTTATCAAAACGCGCTGCACCGGACAGAGGGCCGTTCTGTGCCAGATCCGTGGTGGGATTCACTACATACTTCTCCTTGCAGGTCACCTTTTCCACGACCTTGCCTGTGGTATATGCTTTCAGCTTCGGAAGCACTTCGTTCAGGTCATAGGCTTCGTTTGTGGTGATCATACCGTTCATGGTACCCTTCTCACGCAGGATCTTGGTCAGCGCACGGGTATCGATTCCGGCGATACCGGGCACACCGTTCTCCTCTAAGTATTCCTGTATTGTGCAGTCACAGCGGAAGTTGCTGGGAATACGTGAAAGCTCTCTGACGATGAACCCATCCGGCCAGGGTCTCTCCGACTCGCAGTCATCCCTGCATATGCCATAGTTACCGATCAGGGGGTAAGTCATGCATACAGCCTGTCCTGCATAGGACGGATCCGTCAGGACCTCCAGATATCCGGCCATGGATGTGTTAAATACGATTTCACTGATGATCTCTTTGTCTGCACCGATGTGCGTTCCTTCGAACACCGTTCCATCTTCCAAAATCAAAAATGCCTTCATTCTTTCCTCACATTCTGCCGCTTTTTGCGACGTTTGTATTTCTCTCAGTCTCCTACAATACCTGCGAATTGCTCCGCTGGGTATCTGCATTGTCTACGATCCCCACGAATTGCTCCGCTGCTTCGCAACTCCCGCACTTCTGAAAACATTCGGATTCCACTGCATCCTCATGTTTTGGCGATTTAAATCGGCACCTGCCTCCCCGTGCAAGCACGGTCGGCCTCTGCCGTTTAAATCTGGTATCTGCATAATCGATTTATTATATCACAAAAAAAAATGCGTCGCAATAGACCCTGTCTGCATAAAAACCTACAAAAAACCTCTCCGCAATCCCGATACTCCTTGGAGAATCTGACAAAGCTGTGTAAAAGCTTACATTTTCCATTGCTTTTTCCCCTGGGTCTGATATAGAATAGATATGTATTTTCTATTTTTCAATTATCACAAAACGCTGTTTTCCTACAGCAGATTGGACAGGCATCTATGGATCGTATCGAAAATGCTCAAATGAACTCCCAGGGAACCCGCAAACTCTATTATGAAAATGTGCACCAGACGGATTTTACCGCTGTGGTGATGGAATGTGTTCCCGACAAGGAAGAGGGATATTACAGGATCGTTCTGGACGCTTCCGCTTTTTTCCCGGAAGAGGGCGGTCAGTCCGCCGACAAAGGCACCTTAAACGGACAGGAAGTACTGGATGTCAGCATCAAGCAGGGCATCCTGTATCATAAAGTGGCCTGTGAGTTTCCCGTCAGCACCCGGGTCACCGGTCATGTGGACTGGAACCGCCGGTTTGATTTCATGCAGCAGCACTCCGGTGAGCATATGATCTCCGGCTTACTGCACTCTCATTTCGGACTGGAAAACGTAGGCTTCCATTTAAGCGACAGAGAAGTGACACTGGATATGAACGGAGAAGTCTCTCTGGAGCAGCTGCGTCTCATCGAACAGGAGGCCAACGCTTATGTCTGGAAAAATCTTCCGGTCAACATCAGCTGGCCCTCCTCCGAAGAACTGGTGAACTTAAATTATCGCAGTAAGCTGGCTCTCACGGAAAATGTCCGCATCGTGGAGATCCCTGGCGTGGATCTGTGCGCCTGCTGTGCTCCCCATGTAGATACCACCGGACAGATCGGTCTCATCAAAGTTGTAAATGTGCAGAGCCACAGAGGCGGTGTCCGCATCAATATTCTCTGCGGAAACCGTGCTCTGGCAGATTATACTGAAAAACAGGATTCTGTCTGGGCAATTTCTTCTCTGCTCTCAGCGAAACAGCCGGAAGTAGCAGGTGCTGTTGCCCGCGCCAAAGAGGATGCAAGGCTGCAAAAAGAGCGCGCCAATGCCCTGCAGGCAGAGCTACTGAACGTACAGATGGACGCACTTCCCTCCCCGGAAAAAGTACGCCACGTGCTTCTCTTCGTCGGTGAACTGGATGCCATCGCCCTACGAAACGCTGTGAATACCCTGACCGGAAAATATTCCGGTTACTGTGGTATCTTTGCCGGAGATGATACAAACGGTTATCGATTTATTGTAGGCAGTGCTTCCTGTAACTGTCAGGAACTGGCAGACCGCATGCGCCGGGAACTTTCTGCAAAAGGTGGCGGATCCGCTCCCATGATCCAGGGGAATGTTGCTGTCACGGCAGATACCCTGCAGACAATGTGGGTGTCGCTGTAATGACCATACTTTCTGCCTATATATGCATTTCGGCACATGAATTCCGTATTCAAAATTTCCACATGGAAAACCCCCGGCATGACCATCTGTCATACTCCGGGGGTCTGTTTGTATATTTTATATATTTTTCGTTTCGGGAAATCTGATTATTTCTCTTCTGTTGCTGCATTCTTCTTCAGTGCTACGCTGACTGCCTTCGCAACGCCACCACCTACTACACAGCTCATAGGCATCTCCAGTGCTCCGTTGATACCACAGAATGCTACGGCGAACATAAACAGATTCGCTCCGGTTGCATTCATGCTCTGCAGATACTCGGTATGACCGAAGCAGATCATCAGAGTAGACATGAAGAACAGGGTGTTCATAAATGCTCCCAGCAGACCGGTCACGAAGTAAGTTACGGTCTTCGTCTTGTCAATCTTCCACAGTGCCTTGAAGATCACGCCGGACAGCCATCCCATCAGAGTTCTGGTAGGGATACATACCAGGAAAGTAAAGAACGGATTCATAGCTACCAGAGCTGCTCCAAAAGGGTCTCCTGCAAAACACTGGTAAAAGCTAGTAAGTCCAAATACCAGTCCCAGTACGGCTCCGCCTGCGGGTCCTAAGATCATTGCACCGATTACTACGGGAATGGTCATCAGGGAGATTGCTAACGGTCCGATGCGCAGATACCCAAGCGGGGTAAACGCCAGAATCAGCATGATCGCGATGAGTACGGCCAATTGTACCATCTCAAGTGTCTTGTTTTTTTTCATATGAAATTTCCTTTCCGCGCTTTTTGCGCCTTTGCTACTATTCCTCCATCTGGCGTCCTTTGGACTGCCGGAGGATATAATTACAAGTCATTCAAGAAAATAACATAAATGTATACAAAACACAAGTACATTTTTTAATACAATCAACGTACGGTGCGATACCACTTCAACGCCGATGTATAGGCTTCATATACTGTATTCATATCAATATTCTTTAATAGCATCAGGCGGGATACCTCCGCCCAGTTGGCTGTCTCATACTGCAGCATAAAATCGTACACCGGTGCCAGTACGCCGATGCGGTAGATCAGTGCATTGCTGATCTCGCCAGCCACATGGACCACCTTCAAAGCCTCTGCCATGGGTTTCGCGAGGATCACATCCAGCACGGAGAACAATCCCATCAGGAACAATTCATCCTTCTGCGCCTTCAGGCCAAACGCTTCCGCCAGATTCTCGGCAAATTTCGCACGAAGCAGAGAAAGTCTGGTAACCTCATTCGGCTTATCCGCATACAAAGCATTGGCTACTGCCGTGTTGATCCACTTTTTCAGTTCCCGCTGTCCCAGCATGGCAGCCGCATGACGG
>ENA-OPBX01000753-OPBX01000753.1-human-gut-metagenome-genome-assembly--contig:-NODE-753-length-20250-cov-3.719535_pt1 | contig 20250 bp, 8 predicted proteins | sample MGYA00241075_ERZ501466 | MGnify/ENA primary metagenome ERZ501466 (study PRJEB25962, sample SAMEA2042633) | human gut metagenome | biome: human gut; feature: human-associated habitat; material: faeces...
GTGCTCTTCCGATCTTGCGGAAGCCAGTACCAGGTGCTTGTTGCGGTCTATGAAGGCACCTTTTTTCTGTGCATAAGATCCCCATAAGATGAATACAATATTTTCACGTTGTTCTGCCAGTACACGGATGGCGGCATCTGTAAATTCCTCCCAGCCCCGTCGTTGATGAGAGCCTGCCTGATGGGCACGGACCGTCAGTGTGGCATTGAGTAATAAAACTCCTTGATTCGCCCAGCGGGTCAGGTTGCCTGAAGTAGGGATGGGAGCACCCAAATCGCTTTGTATTTCTTTGAAAATATTTTGTAGGGAAGGAGGAAAAGGTACTCCGTCATTAACAGAGAAGCAGAGTCCGTGCGCCTGGCCGGGACCATGGTAGGGATCTTGGCCGATAATGACGACTTTCACTTTGTCAAACGGGCACAGATTGAAGGCGTTGAATATAAATCTGCCCGGTGGGTAAATAGTGGCAGTCTGGTATTCGCTTCTTACAAACTCAGTGAGTCTGATAAAGTAATCTTTTTCAAATTCGGGTGCCAGATGTTGTTTCCAGCTTTCTTCTATTTGTACGTTCATGGCATTTCTTTTATTATAAAATGTGCGTTAAAGATAGGGGTAATTTGTAAAAATGACAAATAAAAAGAGGATGACTTTTTATAATCATCCTCTTCTTTCATTGCTGATAGATTATAATCAAATAAGTTGCATACCCAGTTGAGCGCATTCTTTTCTCATATCTTCGGGCCATATACTGGCTTGGATTTCACCTATGTGGGCTTTCTGTAAATAAAGCATACAGAGTCGTGATTGTCCTATACCACCGCCGATACACAAAGGAAGAGTTTCATTTAGCAGGCGTTTGTGGAAATACAGTTCTTTACGTTTTTCCTGTCCGCTGAGTGTCAGTTGGCGGAGCAGCGCTTCTTTGTCTACACGGATACCCATAGAGGAAAGTTCGACGGAACGGTCCAGTACTTTGTCCCAAACTAACAGGTCGCCATTCAGACCGGGAAGTCCGGTTTCCGGGTTGATTGTGGTATAGTCGTCATAGTCAGGTGCGCGCAAGTCATGTTCTTTACCGTCACTCAGTTTGCAGCCTATACCTATAATAAATACCGCACCGTATTTTTGTGAGATGGCATGTTCACGTTCTTTCGGACTCTTGTCGGGATACATCTGGCAAAGCTCTTCCGAGTGGATGAAATGAATGTCATGTGGCAGGAAGGGTTTGATCTGCGGGTACATTTCACATACCATATATTCTGTGCGGCGCATGGCTGCATAAATACGGGTTACTATTTGTTTCAGGAAATCAACCGTGCGTTGTTCTTTGGTAATTACACGCTCCCAGTCCCACTGGTCTACATATAGCGAGTGGAGATTACCTAATTCCTCGTCAGCCCGGATGGCGTTCATGTCTGTATAGATGCCATAACCCGGCTCTATATTGTAATCGGCCAAAGTCAGCCTTTTCCATTTTGCCAGTGAATGGACAACTTCGGCCTGTGCGTCTCCCAAGTCTTTGATAGGGAAAGATACCGCCCGTTCGGTTCCGCTCAAGTCATCATTGATACCCATTCCCTTCAATACAAATAGCGGGGCGGTGACACGGCGCAGACGTAATTCTGACGACAGGTTCTGTTGAAAGAACTCTTTTATTTGCTTAATGCCTAACTCTGTTTGTTTTAAATCAAGCAAGGCTTTATAGTTAGCTGGTTTAATTAGGTAACTCATTGTAAAATAGATCTAGTTGTTTTAATTGCTTGCAAATATAGAAATTATTTGTGATATTGTTATATGTTTAGCCGAAAATATAATCAAATTGATTGTTTTATACTTAAATTAATGAGCAAAATATTATTTTGATAGATAAATATCCCAAATTATTAGGATAAAGACAATATATTTTGTACTTTTGCACGTCCAAGTTTCAGACGCACCCGTAGTTCAATGGATAGAATACCGGATTCCGGTTCCGACGATATGAGTTCGATTCTCATCGGGTGTACAATTCAGTAACCTCTTTGCAAAGAATTGCAAGGAGGTTTTTTCTTGTTATATCTTCTCCGTATGAACCTTTTTTCCTTTTTTGAGTTATTCCCTTATGTAACTTTTTAAAATATGCCTTAATATTTAGTTTATTCTAAAAAACAAAGACTAATAAAGAATATAGTTCCTTTTGTTTCTTGTATATACTAAATATACGTGCATATATTCGCTGTTGATTTTAAAATTATTTTCTTTTTGAGGGGTTTTAAAACTAACACTTAATTAAACTTTTTTATTTAAACATTAATTTATCAACCAAATCTGAGATTCATGAAGAAAGCTCTCTTTTTTATCGTATGCCTCTGTTTTGCAATAAACATGATGGCGCAAACAAAAACGATAACAGGGGTAGTGGTAGATGCCACCGGTGAACCTGTTATCGGAGCGAGTGTCCTGGAGGTGGGGACAACAAATGGTACAATAACTGATGTAGACGGTAACTTTACTATCCAAGTGCCTGTGGGGGCAAAACTGGATGTGAGTTATATAGGTTACAAAACACAACAAATTGTAGTGGGAGTGCCAAACACCTACAAGGTTATTTTAAAAGAAGATGCAGAAATGCTGGATGAGGTCGTGGTGACCGGTTATGGAATGAGTCAGAAACGTTCGTTGATGACGAACTCTATTTCAAAGTTGGATGATAAAGTATTACAAAATGCAGCTATGAGTAATGCGGCCCAATCCTTGCAGGGAACTGTCAGCGGATTGCGTGTGACAAATACTTCGGGTAAACCGGGTAGTTCGCCCAATATCGTTTTGCGTGGTGGTGCTTCCATAAACAAGAATCTGGAAGGGCCGTTGGTCGTGGTGGATGGCCTTGTGCGTTCTATGGATGATATCAATCCTTCAGATATTGAATCCATACAGGTGCTGAAAGATGCGGCTTCCACAGCTATTTATGGTGCCCGTGCCAATAACGGCGTAATTCTGGTGACAACCAAGAAGGGGGTGGAAGGCAGGACACAAATTACTTATAAGTTCAAAGGGGGTGTGAACTTTGCACGTGAAGGGTATAAGTATTTGGATGCCGGTGACTATTTGTATTATCAACGTTTAGGTTGGCAGCGTACCAATGGCGGTACAAGTATGGAGAACCAGAAAGGTTTTGGGGTTAACTCCGGAGTGGATCTGGCCTTTATGACAGATGCAAACAAACATTTGCTGAATGAAGGATGGCGGTCTATGGCGGATCCTGTGGACCCTGATAAAACTTTGATTTTTAGAAACCATGCCGGTGAGCTGCATGATCTGACTTTCCGCAATGCCGCGTTTACACAAGATCATTATCTGAATTTGTCGGGAGGTAATGACAAAGGAACATTTTCCTCATCTTTAGGGTATTATTCGGAAGACGGTCAGATAATTTCTACCAATTATCAGCGTGTGAACGGGACTATCAACGGTTCATACAAGTTGTTGCCCGTTTTGACAGTGAATGCCGGCGGTAGTTTTTCATGGTCCAAGATGCCCGATTTATGGACTTACGACTTGAAAAGCCCTTGGAACGGAGAAACGGGAGAGTATGAGTTGTTCTATCGTACCATGAGTATGTTTCCCACCTGGAATCCGTGGAATGAGGATGGAAGTCCTGCTGCCGGATGGAGTAATCAGGATGGTAATCCTTATTATTGGAAAGATAAACTGACTCGTTCTACAACGAACCGTAAGACTTCGTTTAATATCGGTTTTGCTTTGGAAATCCTTCCGCAGCAATTGTTCCTGAATGGAAACAGTTCTATGTATTATACAGACAGTCAGTTTGAACTGTTTGAAAAGAAATATCAACAGATAGGACAAGCTCCCAATACCAATCGTAATGCTTCTCAAACAAATACAAAAGTTTTTCAACAACAGCATGCATTGACTCTGGAATATAAAAAAGGTTTTAGCGGACATAATATCAATGCCATGGCAGGTGGTGAGTATTTTGATTATCAGTATCAGAACCTGGAAGCGCGTGTTTCCGGTGCTCCTACAGATGATATACCTACTTTAAATGCGGGCACTAACCGTACTTATACTACTTCTGTCAAAACCGGATATCGCATTCTTTCCGGTTTCGCCCGTGTTAACTATGATTATAATTATCGTTATATGGTGTCCTTGGTAGCCCGTTATGACGGTATTTCCAAATTGTCCGACAATCGTTGGGGATTTTTTCCGGGTATATCTGCCGGTTGGAATGTGCATGAGGAAGCTTTCTTTAAAGATTCAAAGTTTGCGGAAGTAGTATCCTTGATTAAACCGCGTATCAGTTATGGGTTGAACGGTAATGTAAACGGTATCGGTAATTTTGATGTATATGGTAAATATGGTTCGGTAGGTGCTTATAATGGTAATCTGGGTTATTTGAATACAGGGGTGGTCAATAGTAAATTGCGTTGGGAAAAGAGCCATACGTTTGAACTGGGGCTTGACTTGGGCTTTTTCAATAATCGTATTCATATGATTATGGACTATTATGACCGCACGACTTCCGATTTGCTGACTGATGTGAATTTGCCGGAATATACAGGATTTCCCTCGTTCAAAACGAATCTGGGTACTATCAGCAACCGTGGTTTCGAACTGGAAGCCAAGGTGAATCTGCTGACAAGGAAGGACTGGTCATGGGATGTCACCGCTAATACTTCGTTTGTGAAGAATATGGTGAAGAAGCTGCCTTTTAACGGGAATGTGAACAACCGTCAGGGGGGTGAGCAGGTATGGGATCCAAAATCCAACTCGTTGGTTTGGGTAGGCGGCATTCAAGAAGGAAAAAGCTTGGGTGATATCATTGCTTATAAACAAGTGCGTATCTTGCGTGACTGGGATGATGTGAGAAATCATGCCGGTGATTTTGTGGATGAGGTTGCCAACCTGTATGGGCCGAATAAGGCTGCCGAATATGCGGGTAAACCGGGATGGAAACCCATTGAGCCGGGAGATGTACTGTGGGATGACAAGAATGGGGATAATGTTATAAATTCATACGACCGTCAGGTGGTGGGTAATATTTATCCGAAATGGACCGGTGGTTTTTCTACCACGCTGAACTATAAAAACTGGTCTTTGTATGGTCGTTTTGACTATGCGGTGGGTCATACCATTTACAATGATTTGAAAGCAAGAATCTTGGGGCAGTATAACGGGTCGTTCAATTTGATTACGGATGTCAGAAATTCGTGGTCTGAAAACAATACGGAAACTAGTATTCCTAAATTCTATTGGGCCGACCAGAATGCGAAAAAGAACATTACCCGTTCCAATAATGGTACAACGAATCTGAACAATAATAACTCTACTTTCTATGAAAAGGGGGATTATTTGTGTCTGCGTGAGGTAACCTTGAGTTATAAATTCCCGAAGAATCTTATAAATAAGGTGTTCTTGACCGATGCGTCCGTGTATGTTACGGGACAGAATTTATTCTATATTACCGGATATGATGGAACTTCTCCGGAACCGGTTATGGATATTCAGGCAAATGGTCGTGGCGGTATAGACAATGGACGCTATCCTACACCAAGAACCGTCCTGTTTGGTTTACAATTGTCATTTTAATGTGTAAAAAAGAAAAGGTATGAACATAAAAAAGATAATATTGGCTTTTGCCGCATCGGCTATGTTGGCCGGTGGATGTACTTCGTTGGATATGGACCCGGTGAGCGATATCACTGACTTGAATTACTGGAAAACTCCGGAACAGTTTGATTCATTTGTTTTTGGACTGCATAGTCGCTTCAGGAGCCATTCGTGGAATATGTTTTTGTTGGGTGAGGCAAGAAGTGATGTCTTTGGGGGAATTCCTTTCGGTGGAGAAGCTACCCAGGGGATGGAACGTTTTCCTTATAATACATTGAATGCGGAGAATCCCGGAATCAGCGGGTTTGGTGATTTGTATCAGAATATCAACCAGATGAACTTGTTTATCAGCAGAACTCTTCATACGGATGTGCTGACTGAAAGTGCCAGGAATTATTATTTGGGACAGGTGTATGGATTGCGTGCTTACTATATGTATCAGCTATATCGTTCATGGGGAGATGTCGTGTTTACGGAAGAGCCTAGCCTGGGTTTTGAAGTGGGTAAACTGGCAAAGGCGGCGACTCCGGCTGCCGAAATCTTTGAGCAGGTAAAAAAAGATATAGAATCTTCATTAAGTTATTTTGGATCCGATTATACCATAAAGGAAAAAAAATCGCTGTGGTCAAAGGCTGCCACATTGATGCTGAAAGCGGATGTATATCTGTGGAGTGCCCATCGTGACGGGGGAGAAGGAGATGCCCGGACAGCAAAGAATGCGTTGGTTGACATACAGAATAATATCAGCCGTAGCAATCTGGACTTGATGGATACTTATCAGGGAGTGTTTGCTTATGATAATAAAGGTAATAAAGAGATTATCTTTACCATTCATAATGAATTGTTTGAATATAATCTGTGGAATGGAAATAATGATTTGTTTCCACAGGCTGATTATTTAGGGAAATTCTATAATGCGGATGGTACTTTGATAAATACGTCTGTCGAGAATAATTTCGGTATCATGCGCCTGATGGTGAAATTGGAAAACTTCAAGAAGTTTCTGCCGGGAGACACCCGTCGTGACGTTACATTGAAAGATGTATATAATAAGGTGGAAAATGGCAAGTTGGAATTGGTAGGGGTGTATCCGCATAAGTATTGGGGAGTTATGAATGGGAGTACACGGGTGAGATGTGATGATTATCCTATTTATAGATATTCGGATTTGCTATTGATGCTGGCTGAGGCGAAAGTGCTTTTGGGTGAGGATCCGGCTACAGAGATAAACCGGGTGCGCCGGCGTGCGTTTGGTGATGCGTATGATGCTTCAACAGTGGGGTTTCCCAATCAGGAAGTCGATAAGCGTCCGGCGGATGCTGTCTTGCAGGAACGTTTGTTTGAATTTATGCTGGAAGGTAAACGATGGTATGACTTGAGGCGTTTTGGCGATTCGTACGTGCTTGACTATACTCCGGCGGAGCCTGCCCGTCTGCTTTGGCCTATCAACCAAGGAGCTCTTACTAATAATCCATTGTTGAAACAAACGGTTGGTTATTAAATTTTTGTCGGATAAGAATCTTTAATTGCATAAAAAGACGGTGTTCTTTATGAAATTAATAAAGAAACCGTCTTTTTATTTTCTAATTTCAATAAAAACTTTTATTTTTACACCCGTAAAATTATAAATATTATGAGAAACCCTAGCTTATTACTGCTAATTGTTGTTTTTATATTAGCACCCTTCAAGTTGAGTGCGGCGGCAGATACGGTTGTTGTCCGCGAAACCCGGATTCCTGTGTTGATTGAAAGGCAGGATAATGAGTTGTTTCATTTACGTATAGAGGCTACTCAAAGTCAGATGCTGAATGAAGTGAAGTTGGACTTCGGCAAAGACGTGAATTTGAATGAAATTGAATCTGTGAAACTGTATTATGGTGGAACTGAAAGCGTGGAGAGGAGGGGAAAGACTTATTTTGCTCCGGTAGATTATATATCTAATAATACTCCGGGAAAAACATTGGCTGCCAATACTTCTTATTCCGTTTTGAAGTCGGAAGTGAAGGCCCCGAAGCGTGAGGTTGTATTGAAAGCTGACCAAAAATTGTTTCCGGGAGTGAATTATTTTTGGATTAGCCTGCAAATGAAGCCTGTTGCTTCTATCTTGTCCAAAGTGTCGGCAGAAGTGGTGGAAGCTAAGATTGACGGACAGGTTGCTCCTTTGAAGATAGCCCGTAAGGCGGATACCCATTATATGGGGATCGGCGTGCGTCATGCCGGTGACGACGGGGCTGCTGCCTATCGTATTCCCGGATTGGCCACTTCAAATAAAGGAACCTTGTTGGGGGTATATGATGTACGCTATAATAATAGTGCGGATTTACAGGAGTATGTGGAAATAGGTCTGAGCAGAAGTACGGACGGAGGTCAGACTTGGGAGAAAATGCGCATTCCGATGGCATTTGGTGAATATGATGGGTTGCCTAAAGCACAGAATGGAGTAGGCGATCCGGCCATTTTGGTTGATAAGAAGACAGGAACTATCTGGATTGTCGCTGCCTGGACACATGGTATGGGAAATGGGCGTGCGTGGTGGAATTCACAAACAGGCATGGACCGTAATCATACAGCACAATTAATGATGGTGAAAAGTGATGATGATGGTAAGACTTGGTCGGAGCCTATGAATATAACAGAACAGGTGAAAGATCCGTCATGGTATTTCTTGCTGCAAGGTCCCGGTAGAGGTATCTCTATGGAAGATGGAACATTGGTCTTTGCCAGCCAGTATATTGGCAATGACCGTATTCCTAATGCCGGTATTATATACAGTAAGGATCATGGAAAAACCTGGAATATCAGTACATTGGCACGCACTAATACAACTGAATCTCAGGTAGCGGAAGTGGAACCGGGAGTGCTGATGCTGAATATGCGTGATAATCGTGGTGGCAGTCGTGCCGTTTCTACAACTACAGATTTAGGTAAAACATGGAAAGAACATGAGTCTTCACGTACAGCCTTACAGGAACCGGTTTGTATGGCCAGTTTGATTAGTGTTAAAGCTAAAGAGAATGTATTGGGTAAAGACATCCTTTTGTTCTCTAATCCGAATGATGCCAAGAACCGTCATAGCATTACCATCAAAGCAAGTCTGGATGGTGGGGTGACTTGGTTGCCCGAGAATCAATTGCTGCTGGATGCCGGTTGGGGTTGGGGATACAGCTGCTTGACTATGATTGACAAGGAAACAGTAGGAATTTTATATGAAAGCAGTGTGGCCCACATGACTTTCCAAGCGATAAAGCTGAAAGATATTATTAAGACCAAATAAATAATGAAACGCAGATTTTCTAGTTTTATTGGTATGATACTGGTTTGTGCTGTAACTATAGCACAAACCAGTATCTCGTTACTTCCTAAACCTCAGTTGTATAAGGATACGGGGAAGAACTTTACTATGGGAAAGGTGAAACTTTCTACTCCGGTGTTGAGGCCGGAGTGGGAAGTTTTTATCATGAATGCAGGTGGTGAGATTGTTGAACACTCGTCATCGGTGATTGAAGTGGAACTGGTTCCGTCTATTGAGGAGGCCAGGTTAAATGGGGCTGAAGCCTATCGTCTTTCTGTTTCAAACAAGCGGATAAAGATAGAGGCTGTAACAGAACAGGGAGTGTATTGGGCTATGCAGACACTTCGGCAATTGGAACGGAAAAAAGGGAAGAGAAGTTCTGTTGCCGGATGTGAGATTGTAGACTGGCCGGCATTCCGGATACGCGGATTTATGCAGGATGTGGGACGCAGTTATATTTCAATGGAAGAATTGAAAAGAGAGATCGAGATTTTATCCCGGTTTAAGATTAATGTATTTCATTGGCATCTTACTGAAAACCAGGCATGGAGATTGGAAAGTAAAATCTTTCCTATGCTGAATGATAGTGTGAACACCATCCGTATGCCGGGTAAATATTATACGCTGGAAGAGGCACGCGATTTGGTGGATTTTTGTAAGAAACATCAGGTGTTGTTGATTCCTGAGATAGATATGCCGGGGCATAGTGCTGCCTTTGTGCGTGCTTTCCGCCATGATATGCAAAGTCCGGAAGGGATGAAAATATTGAAACTGTTGCTGGATGAGGTGTGTGAGACATTTGATGTGCCTTATTTACATATAGGTACGGATGAGGTGGAGTTTACCAATCCGCATTTTGTACCCGAAATGGTGGCGTATGTACGCTCAAAAGGGAAAAAAGTAATATCCTGGAATCCGGGCTGGCACTATAAACCGGGGGAAATAGACATGACACATTTGTGGAGTTACCGTGGAAAGGCGCAACCGGGTATTCCTGCTATCGATTCCAAATTTCATTATCTGAATCATTTTGATGTTTTCGGTGATATTGTAGCTTTGTACAACAGCCGTATTTATGATCAGGCAGAAGGCAGTGAGGACATTGCGGGAACTATATTGGCTTTGTGGCACGATCGTTTGATTGACAATGAGTGGAATCTGGTTATTGAAAATGGCTTGTATCCCAATATGCTTGCTATTGCCGAGCGTGCCTGGAGAGGGGGAGGTACGGAATATTTTGACGGACTGGGTACGATACTTCCACCCGAAGACACGGAAGCATTCAAAGAATTCGCTGATTTTGAAAAGCGTATGTTGTGGCATAAGGAGCATACGTTTAAAGGATATCCTTTCGCCTATGTAAAACAGACTAATGTAAAATGGAATATTACGGATGCTTTTCCTAATGGGGGAGATATGGATAAGGTGTTCCCGCCTGAACAGGAGTTAAAGGATACCTATCATTATAACGGGAATACGTATGGTGTACGTCAGGCAATAGGGGCAGGTATTTATTTACGCCATGTCTGGGGGACGTTTGTTCCCGGATTTTATGCCGATCCTAAAGAGGATCATACCGCGTATGCATATACTTGGGTATATTCTCCTAAAGATCAGGAAGTGGGGTTATGGGCAGAATTTCAGAATTATAGCCGTTCGGAGATGGATCTGGCTCCGCTGCAAGGTAAATGGGATTATAAAGGTAGCCGTATTTGGATTAATGATAGGGAGATAATGCCTCCTGTATGGACAGCAACCCATCAGGTGAAGAGTAATGAAATTCCATTAGGAAATGAAAATTGTGTGGCACGTTCTCCGCTGGCTGTGCATTTAAATAAGGGTTGGAATAAAGTGTTCCTGAAATTACCTGTCGGTAAGTTCAGGATGGACCAGACGCGTCTTGTGAAGTGGATGTTTACTGCTGTCTTTGTGACTCCTGACGGAGAAAGGGCGGCAGAGGGATTGATTTATTCACCAGATAAACAAAAATAAAATGAAACGTATTGTCTTATTGTTATTGGGATTATTATTAGCGTTACCCCAGTTTGCTCAGGAACGCAAGTATTCTACTTTTTATGAGCAGAGAGCGACTTTGTTTGAAGAACTTCCGGTTACTTCAAAAGATATTATTTTTTTAGGGAACAGTATCACCAACGGTTGCGAGTGGGCTGAGTTGTTCCAAAATAAGAATGTGAAGAACAGGGGTATCAGTGGAGATATCTGTATGGGGGTATATGACCGTTTGGATCCGATTGTAAAGGGAAAACCGGCAAAGATTTTTTTATTGATCGGTATCAATGATGTTTCTCGGGGAACGTCTGCGGATAAAATTATTTCAGAAATAAGTATGATTGTTCGGAAAATAAAGCAAGAATCTCCAAAAACAAAATTATATTTGCAAAGTGTATTGCCGGTGAATGATTGTTACGGTATGTTTAACGGGCATACATCACGCTGGCAGGTGGTAAAACAAATTAATGATTTGTTGGAACCATTGGCGGTAAAGGAAGGAGCTGCCTATATTGATTTGTATAGTCATTTTGTGGAGAAAGAGACAGGTAAGATGAATCCAGTATATACTAATGACGGATTACATTTATTAGGAAAGGGATACTTGCTGTGGCGTGATATTGTAAAACCTTATGTTGACCAGAAATGAAGAAGACATTAATACTGATTTTATGTTTGTTTCTTTGTACCGTTTCATTTGCACGGAAGCGGGTGAAGGTTGCTTGTGTAGGTAATAGCATTACCTATGGCATAGGTGTATCCGATCCTGATAAGGAGTCCTATCCTGCCCGGTTACAGCAAATGCTGGGTGAAGGGTATACGGTGGAGCGTTTTGGAAAGCCGGGAGCTACGTTGCTGAACAAGGGACACCGGCCTTTTATGCAACAGAAAGAGTTTAAGGATGCATTGGCTTTTGCCGGTGATGTAGTGGTTATTCATTTAGGAGTGAATGATACAGATCCGCGTGATTGGCCCAATTACCGTGATTTTTTTATAGCGGATTATCGTGCACTGATTGATTCGTTCAGAGTGGCGAATCCTGAATGTCGTATTTTGATTGCCCGTCTGACTCCGATTGCCGACCGCCATCCGCGGTTTGAGTCCGGCACACGCGATTGGCATGATGAGATTCAGCTGGCTATAGAAACGATAGCGAAATACGCACAAGTACAGTTGATAGATTTTCATGCACCTTTATATCCATATCCTTTTATGTTGCCCGATGCTGTCCATCCTGATAAGGAAGGTGCGGCTGTCTTGGCAAAAACGGTGTATGAAGGCATAACCGGTGATTTTGGCGGTTTGCAAATGCCGGAAATTTATACGGACAATATGGTATTGCAGCATGGACGTCTGCTGACTATTCAGGGAAAAGCGGATGCCGGTGAGAAAGTAACTGTTTCCATAGACAGGCAGCAACTTCAGGCTGTGACGGGAGCAGATGGAAAGTGGGCGGTGGATGTCCGGCCATTGAAGGCGGGCGGTCCATATACGCTGACTGTTTCTACAGAAAAACGGAAACTGGTCTATGAAAATGTGTTGGCGGGAGAAGTGTGGCTCTGTTCCGGACAATCGAATATGGAGTTTTATCTGAATTGGAGTGCGACTGCCGCACAAGATGTTCCTCAAGCTGCAAATAGCAATATCCGTTTATATGATATGAAAGCCCGTTGGCGTACGGATGCGGTGGAGTGGGATGCTTCGGTACTCGATTCATTGAATCATCTGCAATATTATAAGGATACACGGTGGACAGTTTGTTCGCCTGAAACAGCCGGTAATTTCTCGGCGGTGGCTTACTATTTCGGAAAGAAATTGCAGGATAGTTTGCAAGTCCCTGTAGGACTGATTTGCAATGCCATTGGCGGATCTCCTACTGAAGCATGGATAGACCGTAGTACATTGGAATATCGTTTCCCGGCTATCTTACGTAATTGGATGCAGAATGATTTTATCCAAGACTGGGTGCGTGGGCGTGCTGCCTTGAATGTAAAGCAGTCTTCCAATAAATTGCAACGCCATCCTTATGAGCCTTGTTATTTGTATGAATCGGGTATCCGTCCTTTGGAACAGTTTCCGGTCAAAGGCTTTATTTGGTATCAGGGTGAGTCTAATGCCCATAATCGGGAGGCTCATGAAAGGTTGTTCAGATTGTTGGTGGAAAGTTGGCGCAAGAATTGGGGGGATGCGGAACTTCCATTCTATTTTGTCCAATTGTCTAGTATAGACCGTCCGTCATGGACTTGGTTCCGTGATAGCCAGCGTCGTTTGATGGCGGAGATTCCTCATACCGGTATGGCTGTCAGTTCAGATAGGGGAGACTCATTGGACGTACACCCCAAACAGAAAAGAGAAGTCGGTGAACGGTTGGCTGCATGGGCTTTGAATAAAACATACGGATATAAAAATGTCATTCCTTCGGGACCGCTTTATAAATCAGTCGTATTTAGTGGAGGTGCGGCTTATATTTCTTTTGATTATGCGGAGGGGTTGTCCACTTCGGATGGGAAACCGCTTCGTACATTCGAAGTGGCAGGTGATGATGGATTATTTTATCCGGCACAGGCTGTTGTTGAAAACGGTAAAATAAAAGTATGGAGTGACAAGGTGAAAGAGCCGGAAACGGTTCGTTACGGATGGCAGCCATTTACCCGTGCCAATCTGGTAAATGGCGCCGGTTTGCCTGCATCCACATTCCGGGCTGAATAGTATATAAATTAATAAAGATAGGTAAGATGAAGAAAACATTAAAAGTTTTGATGATGTTAGGATGCTTTCCGATGATGCTCAGTGCAAAGGAGTATAAGAAATCAGAGAGTCTGAGTCTTGATAAGGGATGGGAGTTCGCCCAGGTCGGCCGGAACGAATGGTTGCCGGCTACGGGGCCCGGAACGGTGCATCAGGATTTGATTTCTCATAATAAGCTGCCCAATCCATTTTATGGGATGAATGAGCAAAAAGTGCAGTGGGTAGAGAATGAGGACTGGGTCTATAAAACTACTTTTAATGTGACGGATGAGCAACTCTCGCGGGATGCTGCCTTGTTGATTTTGGAAGGGTTGGATACGTATGCGGATATTTACCTGAACGGCTCTTTGTTGGAACGTACGGACAATATGTTTGTCGGCTATACTCTTCCGGTAAAAGAGGTGTTGCGGAAGGGAGAAAACCATTTGCAGATTCTGTTTCATTCACCTGTCAAGCAAACTTTACCCCAATGGGAAACCAATGGTTTTGATTATCCTGCTGATAATGATCATAGTGATAAACGGGTTAGTATCTATAGCCGTAAAGCGCCTTACAGTTATGGCTGGGATTGGGGAATCCGCTTGGTAACCAGTGGTATCTGGCGGCCTGTGACACTGACTTTCTATGATGTGGCACGCATTGATGATTACTATGTACGTCAGGCTTCGGTAACAAAAGATCTGGCGAAAGTTGAAAACCGCCTGACTGTAAACAGTGTTTCTGCAACTCCTCAGAAAGCGGAAGTAACCGTTGCTTATTCTTATAAGGAGGGTGAAAAGGTAACCGAACAGAAAGAGGTGACATTGCAGCCGGGAACAAACCATATTCTTCTTCCCATAGAGATACGGCAGCCTCATTTATGGATGCCTAATGGTTGGGGGGAACCTGCATTGTATGCCTTTGAAGCCGTAATAAAGGTGGATGGTAAAGTGATAGCTTCTCAAAAAGAGCGTATCGGACTCCGTACAATAAAGGTGGTGAAAGAAAAAGACGATCAGGGAGAATCCTTCTATTTTGTAGTCAATGGTGAACCTATGTTTGCCAAAGGCGCGAATTTTATCCCGGATGATGCTTTGCTGCCTAACATTACTGAAGAACGTTACCGCCAGTTGTTCAAGGATGTGAAAGATGCCAATATGAATATGATTCGTGTATGGGGTGGAGGAATTTATGAGGATGATGCTTTTTATCAGGCGGCGGACGAGAATGGAATTTTAGTTTGGCAGGATTTTATTTTTGCCTGCACTACTTATCCGTCCGATCCTGCTTTTATGAAACGGGTAGAGGCCGAGGCGGAATATAATATCAAGCGTTTACGGAACCATGCCAGTCTGGCTATGTGGTGTGGAAACAATGAAATTTATGAAGGTATGCGCTACTGGGGATGGGATAAGAAATACACTGATCCCGGTATTATGGAAGGAATGAAGCAGGGCTATGACAAACTTTTCCGTGAGTTGTTGCCTCGTAAAGTAGCTGAACTTGATCCGGACCGTTTCTATATGCATGGTTCTCCGTACGAGGCCAATTGGGGACGTCCCGAAAGTTGGAAGATTGCAGACAGCCATAATTGGGGTATCTGGTATGGTCAGAAACCGTTTGAAAGTCTGGATACGGAAATTCCGCGTTTTATGAGTGAGTTTGGTTTTCAGGCATTTCCTGAAATGAAGACGATTGCTACTTTTGCCTCACCGGAAGATTATGCATTGGAATCGGAGGTGATGAATGCTCATCAAAAAGCCACTATCGGTAATTTCCTCATCAAGAAGACTATGGGACTGTATTATAAAGTGCCTGAAGATTTCGATCAGTTGGTTTATATGGGTTTGGTTTTGCAGGGGGTAGGAGTGCGCCAGGGTTTGGAAGCCCATCGTCGTAACCGTCCCTATTGTATGGGGACTTTATATTGGCAGCTGAATGACAGCTGGCCGGTCGTTTCCTGGTCGAGCATTGATTATTATGGCAATTGGAAAGCGTTGCATTATCAGGCAAAAAGAGCTTTTGCTCCGGTATTGGTAGATGCTGTCAAGGAAGGGGAGGATTTGAATATTTATGTTATGTCGGACAAGCTGGAAGCGGATAAAGAGGTGACTTTATTGTTGCGTGTGATGGATTTTAATGGAAAAGTTCTGACTAAAAAGAGTATCAAGGGTGAGGTTCCGGCCAATGCTTCCACCTTATATTATAAGGAACCTTATGCGGGTATAACAACAAGTCCTCAAAATACTTTTCTTCTAATGACATTAAAAAATAAGAAAGGTGAGGTTTTATCCGAAGAAATTTATTACTTTAACCACGCAAAAGATCAGGAGCTTCCGAAGACTGAGATCCGCTATAAAGTGAAGCCGATGGATGGAAAATATGAAGTGACTCTGTCTGCCAGACAGCTGGCTAGGGATGTGTTCATAGAGATTCCTGTTCAAGGTGCGAGATTTACTGACAACTTCTTTGACTTGTTGCCGGGACAGACAAAGAAAGTGATTATTACTTCAGATAAACTGAAGAAGAATGAAAAGGTTGATATAACTATTAAGCAATTAAGTGATACTAACTAATCAATTAATATCTATTATGAAAACTTTAATGGGCCTTGCAGGGCTGACAATGGCAGGTTTTATGCTTTTATCCTGTAACACAGAAGTGAAAGAAGCAAATTATCAGATAATTCCGTTACCGCAGGAAATTTCGGTAATGGATCAGGCTGCTCCGTTTATTTTGTCAAATGGAACTAAGATAATGTATCCGGAAGGCAATGAAAAAATGCAAAAGAACGCTGAATTTTTGGCAAGTTATATCAAAGATCTTACCGGAAAGTCATTGGCTGTACAAGCCGGTACAGACGGCAAAGGAATAATCCTGCAATTAGGTGGAAATGCTGAAAATCCTGAAGGATACCAGTTAAAGGTAACCAGCGACCAAGTGGTTATTTCAGGACCTACGGAAGCCGGAGTATTTTATGGCATCCAGACGTTGCGTAAATCTATTCCGGTAGCACAAGGAGTGGATATCGCTTTACCGGCGGTTGAAATCAATGACTATCCTCGTTTCTCTTATCGTGGTGCAATGTTGGATGTGTCACGTCATTTTTTCCCGGTAGATTCAGTAAAGCGTTTTATTGATATGCTGGCTTTGCACAACATCAACCGTTTCCACTGGCATTTGTCTGAAGACCAGGGATGGAGAATCGAAATCAAGAGTCGTCCTGAACTGACTGAAATAGGTTCTAAAAGAGCGGAAACGGTTATCGGACATAACTCGGGAAAATATGATGGCAAGCCTTATGGTGGATTCTTCACACAGGAAGAAGCAAAAGAAATTGTAGCTTATGCTGCCGAACGTCATATTACGGTTATACCGGAAATTGATATGCCGGGACACATGCAGGCTGCTTTGGCTGCATATCCTAACTTGGGCTGTACTGGTGGTCCGTACGAAGTATGGAAAATCTGGGGGGTATCAGAAGATGTGCTTTGCGCAGGAAATGATGAAACCTTGAAATTCATTGAAGATGTATTAGGGGAAATTATTCAGATTTTCCCGTCAGAATATATTCATGTAGGTGGTGACGAATGTCCTAAGGTACGTTGGGCAAAATGTCCAAAGTGCCAGGCTCGTATCAAGGCTTTAGGTCTTAAGTCTGACAAGAATCATACTGCCGAGGAAAGATTGCAGAGTTTCATTATCAATCATGCAGAGAAGTTCCTGAACGGACACGGACGTCAGATTATCGGTTGGGATGAAATTCTGGAAGGCGGATTGGCTCCCAATGCCACTGTAATGTCATGGCGTGGTGTTGCCGGAGGTATTGAAGCCGCAAAACAGAAACATGATGTAATTATGACTCCTAATACTTATTTGTATTTCGACTATTACCAAACCAAGGATATTGCTAATGAACCTGAGGCTATTGGTGGATATGTACCCGTTGAAACAGTATATAACTATGAGCCGATGCCGAAAGCTCTGACTCCGGAAGAACAGAAATACATTACCGGTGTACAGGCTAATCTGTGGACAGAATATATTCCTACTTTTGCACAGGCACAGTATATGGTATTGCCACGTATGGCAGCCCTGAGTGAATCACAATGGTGTGCACCGGAAAAGAAGAATTACGAAGCCTTCCTGCAGCGTGTCAGCCGTTTGGTCAATATCTATGCGAAGAACGGATGGAATTATGCTACACACATCTTTGATGTGATGCTGGATCTGAAGCCCAATACCGAAACCGGTACGTTGGATGCCGTAGCCCGTACGATCGACAATGCTCCGATTTATTATACATTGGATGGCAGCGAACCGACAACAGCTTCAGAGAAATATACAGATATCATCAAGATTGACAAGCCTTGTACGCTGCGTACGGTAGCGATCCGCCCGTCTGGCAGTTCAAAGATCACCAAAGATGAAATCAGTTTCAGCAAATCATCCATGAAACCGATTACCATGTTGCAACCGATCAACAAACAATATGAGTTCAGCGGTGCAACCGTACTGGTAGATGGTATGACTGGTAACCGCAATTATAAGACTGGTCATTGGATTGCGTTTTATAAGAATGATATGGAGGCAGTTATCGATTTGAAAGAAGCAACAGAGATTTCATCTATGACGTTGCATACCTGTGTGGAAAAAGGCGACTGGATCTTTGATACACGCGGTATTACCGTATCAGTATCCGACGATAACCAGACATTCAAGGAAGTAGCTTCTGAGGCTTATCCAGCTATGAAGGAAAGTGATCCGAACCAGATCTACACGCATGAGCTGAAGTTTGATCCGGTCAAGACCCGTTATGTCAAGGTAAAAGCCTTGTCGGAACAGAAGATTCCGTCTTGGCATGGAGGAAAAGGAAACCCGGGCTTCCTGTTTGTTGATGAGATTATTTTGAATTAAGAACCTTTGGATGATATGCATTCATCCGGTTTTACTTATAATAGGAAGGTGTGTCAAAATCTCCGCTCCGTCTTTTGGGTACGGATGACACGGATGTTTCACTGGACACATCTTCCTAAATGCTATTAAAATCAGATTATAAGAAAATGAACGTATTTCCTTTCAACTATACTTGGCAAGAAACCATACTGTTCTACCGCTTCTTGCGTCATCGCAAAGGGTTCGGTGTACATTCCCCTTTTGCCTTTTCATTCATTACCAAAGTAATCGACGAGCGCTGCGGTTACTACTGTTATCAGGATATTGAACTGATCAGAAGGCAACTGGAACACAAAGGGAATAAGCTCGCCCGAAAAGATATCAAGCGTTCGCATGGTGAGTTATTGTTCCGTACAGTCAATTTCTTCAAACCGAAGAAGTTGTTGCAGATCGGTTCTCCGGCAGGAATCGCCTCTTTATACTTAACCGCTTATGCGTCGGATGTAAAAGCCATTGTCCTTGAAAAAGATACAGCATCGGCAGAAACAACCAACTGGAGCCTGCAGAAGTATCATTCGAAGGTACAATTGTGTCCGGGAGATTACGAACAGACGTTACCTGCAGCATTGCAAGATTTAGGGAAAGTGGACTTTGTTTTCTTCCAAGCAAGTCAGGAGAAGGAAAAGAACCGGTTCTACCTGGAAGAAACCATGAAACATATCCATCCGGATACCGTCTTTTTCCTGGAAGGAATTCGGGAAAACCAGGAAATGCGTACCCTCTGGCAAGAGATTTGTAACCGAAAGGAAGTCAGTCTGACATTCGATCTGTTCCATATCGGAATTGCCATCTTCCAACCCCGGTTTCACAAGAAGAATTATATGCTGTACTTCTAAAAGATTGTGCAGAGACAACAAAAAACCGCCAGAGAAAGTTTTTTCTCTGACGGCTATCTTTATACTAACTGGAAGTCCAACTGTTTCCGTTCGAGGTTTGCTTGTGCAACACGAATGGTTACCGGATCACCCAAACGATACTGATGCTTGTTGCGCCGGCCTATCAGACAATAATTCTTTTCATCGAATTCATAGTAATCATCATCCAGATCACGCATCGGAACCAAGCCTTCGCATTTGTTTTCATTCAACTCAACATACAAGCCCCATTCAGTTACACCCGAAATCACTCCATCAAAGATTTGTCCGAGCTTGTCACTCATAAATTCTACTTGCTTGTATTTGACAGAAGCCCGTTCGGCATTGGCTGCTACTTGCTCCATAGACGAACAATGTTCGCAAAGCTCTTCATATTTCTTCTTGACCACACTTCTTCCACCTTGCATATACCGTTCCAATAAGCGATGCACCATCATATCCGGATAACGCCGGATAGGAGAAGTAAAATGCGTATAATAATCGAATGCCAAACCGTAATGACCGATATTATCCGTAGAGTATTTCGCCTTCTGCATGGCTCGTATGGCTACAGTCTCAATCAGATTCTCCTCCGGCTTGCCCTGTACCTGATCAAGCAAGGAATTGATACCTTTCGAGATCTCACTCTTCTTACCGTCTGTCTTGAAGCGATAACCGAAACGACGGATAAAGGTGGCAAAATTCTCCATCTTTTCCGGATCTGGCAATTCATGGATACGATAGACAAATGTCTTCTTCGTTTTTCCTTTCGGCGGACGACCGATAAATTCGGCAACT
>ENA-OPBX01000762-OPBX01000762.1-human-gut-metagenome-genome-assembly--contig:-NODE-762-length-20127-cov-2.873854_pt1 | contig 20127 bp, 17 predicted proteins | sample MGYA00241075_ERZ501466 | MGnify/ENA primary metagenome ERZ501466 (study PRJEB25962, sample SAMEA2042633) | human gut metagenome | biome: human gut; feature: human-associated habitat; material: faeces...
GGCAGAATAGCAGATTTTAATGGAAAAAACAAAGTATATGCAGCTTCTGAAAATAGGGAGAAAACTTTTTCCTCTGATGCTGACGAAACAGATGTACTGCCAACAGGAATTGCAGGAGTAGTATCCGGAATGAATGATACAGCTTCTCCCAAAAAATCAGTCACACGTATCGGAACTTCCTGTGAACAGGTAATGGTCGGTCAGAGAATTAAAGTTATTGAAGATAATATGGCAGAATTCGATGTCAGCTCTTCTATGGAGAGCAGCATCAATGAGTTGGATGCAAGGACAGCGGCTCTTGCAGAGAGTGCCCGGATGATGTCGGATGAGGACTATGATACATTGCTTCATATTGTAGAGGCTGAAGCAGGTACTGAGGATGTCAAGGGACGCATTCTGGTTGCCAATGTGATCATGAACCGTATAAAGAATAAGGAATTTCCCGATACAGTCACAGAAGTGGTATGGCAGAATACCAATGGTGTTCCGCAGTTTTCACCGACTTATGACGGACGTATCAATGAAGTAACTGTTACAGATGAGACAAGAGAAGCCGTCAGACAGGCTCTTGAAGGTGTGGATTATTCAGAAGGAGCACTGTTTTTTATCCAAAAGTCTGAAGCTGAAAGCCAGAATGTCTCCTGGTTTGAGAAAGATCTGAAAAGGCTGTTTAAATACGGCGTACATGAATTTTATACCTATCCGGATTCAGCAGAAAGTTCCACAGGATCGTAATAAACGATACTCTTCATATAACTCATTTAACAGGATTGCGGTAATACTGCTCAAAATATGGACATATTCTTCGGGAACAAAAGAATATGTCCATATTTTTGATTTATAGTAATCAATCATAAAAAGACAGAAAAAAGAGAAATAATTTAGGATAGTATTTTGCTAAAGTATATGCTATAATGTGCTCAATTGGCGAAATGAATAACTGTAACTGTTCAGCGGTTTATTATTACTGCCAATATACTGAACAGTTACGAATAACTTTGGAAAGGCAGGAAATATCATGCAGGTATTATACAAAAGCACAAGAGGAAAAGAAGAAACCGTAACAGCTTCTATGGCTATTTTAAAGGGGCTTTCTGAGGATGGCGGCTTATTTGTGCCGACAGAGATTCCGAAGCTGGATGTCCCAATGGATGAGCTGGCAAAGATGAGCTATCAGGAGACAGCATATGAAGTAATGAAATGTTTCCTTACTGATTTTACAGAAGAAGAATTAAAGAACTGCATCAACAATGCCTATGATGAAAAATTTGATACAAAAGAGATTGCACCGCTTCATGAAGCAGACGGAGCTTATTTCCTTGAGCTGTATCATGGTGCGACCATTGCGTTTAAGGATATGGCATTATCAATTCTTCCACATCTTATGACTACAGCTGCTAAGAAGAATCAGGTAAAAAATGAGATTGTTATTCTTACCGCTACTTCCGGAGATACAGGTAAAGCGGCAATGGCCGGATTTGCAGATGTTCCGGGAACCAAGATCATCGTTTTCTATCCGAAACATGGTGTAAGTCCTATCCAGGAGAAACAGATGGTAACTCAGAAAGGCAACAATACATATGTTGTGGGAATTACCGGAAACTTTGACGATGCACAGACTGCCGTAAAGAAAATGTTCAATGATAAGGAACTGGAAGCAGAACTTGATGCTGCAGGATATCAGTTCTCATCTGCGAACTCTATCAATATCGGACGTCTGGTACCGCAGATCGTTTATTATGTATATGCATATGCATCACTTGTACGTCAGGGCAAGATCAAAGACGGTCAGGAGATCAATGTGGTAGTACCTACCGGAAACTTTGGAAATATCCTGGCTGCTTATTATGCAAAACAGATGGGACTTCCGGTTCACAAACTTATCTGTGCCTCCAATGATAACAAGGTTCTGTATGATTTCTTCCGCACAGGAACTTATGACAGAAAGCGTGACTTTATCCTTACAACCTCACCGTCCATGGATATTCTGATCTCCAGCAATCTGGAACGTCTGATCTACCGTATCGCAGGCGGTGATGCAAAAAAATGTGCAGAGCTGATGCAGTCTCTTACTGCAGGCGGCGAGTATACCATCACAGAAGACATGAAGGCACAGCTTGCAGACTTCTATGGCAATTACTGTACAGAAGACGAAACAGCAAAAACAATCGCAGAAATCTTCAAAGACAGTCATTATGTGATAGATACCCATACTGCAGTTGCAGCAGGTGTTTATGACAAATATGTAAAAGATACCAATGATACCACACCAACTGTCATTGCATCCACAGCAAGCCCATATAAATTTACAAGAAGTGTAATGGAAGCACTTGGAGCAGATACAGACGGTAAGGATGATTTTGCACTGGCTGATGAACTGAGTGCGCTTTCCGGAGTGAAACTTCCACAGGCAGTTGAGACGATCCGCACAGCACCGGTGCTTCATAACCGGGTGGTAGATGCGCCGGATATGCCAAAGGCAGTAAAAGATATCCTTGGAATCCGATAATCTCCATATTATAAAAAATATAATTAATTCTACATTTTATGTTGAAAAAGAACATATACTGGAGTATAATAAAAATCAGTTAAAAACAGTGAATATCCTGAAATGTACGAGGCCCCTTCTTTTTTTGAACCTACATCGACTTTAACGGGAACCCAACATCGCAGGCCGGATGTCAGGCCGTCATTATGCAGCGGAAGACAGAAGGTCTGTTGAGGATACCCACCTAGCTGCGGCTAGGCGTCAATGGGAAGGGAACGGCATTTCGGGAACTGTAAAAATGAGCCGTAGAAAGGCTCTTTTTTATTATCTTTTGGATTTAATATTATTTTATGATACGGGAGGTTGGAAACAATGAGTGTTTCTGAAAGAAAGTTCGGTGTATTACAGACTGGGGAAACAGTAAAAATTTTTCATCTGGAAAACAAATCCGGGGCATATGCGGAAGTGACAGATTTTGGAGCAATCCTGGTTAAGGTCTGCGTACCTGATAAAGATGGTACTTTAACAGACGTAGTACTTGGATATGATGATCTGGCATCTTATGAAGTAAATGGATGCTTTTTCGGTTCAACCATCGGCAGAAACGGAAACCGCATCGGCGGTGCGAAATTCTCTGTCAATGGCAAAGAAGTAGTTCTTGCTCAGAATGAGAATGACAATAATCTTCACAGCGGTCCTGACGGATTTGAAAAAAAGCTCTGGAAAGTGGCTGAGATTTCCGATGATAAAAACAGTGTTATATTTAACCGTATAAGTCCGGATGGCGAGAATGGTTTCCCGGGAGAATTTGATGTGTCTGTAAAATATGAGTTTACGGAAGACAACGAACTGAGGATCCATTATCAGGGAATCTGCGATGAGCCGACAGTTGCCAATATGACAAATCATTCTTATTTCAATCTGAATGGTGAGGGAAGCGGAACCGCCATGGATCAGTATCTTACAATCCATGCAAAATATTATACACCTGTAGCCGACAGTCATTCCATTCCTACAGGAGTGTATGAGGAAGTTGCAGGGACTCCCATGGATTTCAGAACTGCCAAACAGATCGGGCAGGATATTGAAGCAGAATTTGAGCAGCTGAAATTCACAGGCGGATATGACCACAATTATGTGACAGACAACTATGCAAAAGGAAACAGAAGACTGATCGCAACCGCATACAGTGATAAAACCGGAATTGCCATGGATGTCACTTCTGACTGTCCATGTGTACAGTTTTACGCAGCAAATTTTGTCGAAAATGAACATGGTAAAAATGGTCATACTTACAATAAGCGGGATGCTTTCTGTCTGGAAACGCAGGTTGAACCGAATGCGGTCAATGTTGAAGATTTCCACTCCCCGATTCTTAATGCAGGTGAACAGTATGATTCTGTGACTGCTTATCATTTCTACATCAGAAAGTAAAAATCTGACCATAAAACTAATTACATATTGATCCGGTTTTTTTCATATCTACAGCATTCCAGCATGAAAAGAACCGGATTTTATTATCCATAATTCATGTTTGTCATAACGGCAGTTTCATGGTATGATAGTAAACAGAGATATTCGAAACAGTTATCTTTATAATTACAGCAATCACCATAAATGCATTATCAGAAATGACTGCTGTAAAATAACAGAATGGAGACATATATGAAAAAGAAAAATAAAACCCGGTCTGTTACAGGGCTTTTATTCGGGTTTATGGAACGTGTATCCGGAGATCACGTAGGAGCTTATGCGACACAGGCAGCGTATTTTCTGATCATGTCTTTTATTCCCTGTATTCTGTTTCTGACTACACTGGTACGGTATACACCTCTGACCTATAATGTAGTCAGGGATGCGATCGTTGCTTTTATTCCGGAGAATCTGCAGAGTTTTGTTCTGGGGATCGTGGTAGATGTATACAAAAGAAGTACTGCAATTGTCCCTTTGTCAGCAATTGTGGCACTGTGGTCTGCCGGAAAAGGAATGCAGTCTATCATCAATGGATTAAATACCATTTATCACGTAAAAGAAACCCGTAACTGGCTGTTAACCAGAATTTATGCAGTATTCTATACTTTATCACTGGTGATTGCGGTAATCGTGTCTCTGCTTATGCTTGTACTCGGAAACGAAATACAGAAAGTTGTATCAAGATATATTCCTTTTCTTGGAAGAGTTCTGGGAAAAATACTGGGGGCAAGAGCACTGTTGGTATTTGGTGTGTTGTTTCTGGTTTTTCTTATGTTGTATAAGGTTCTTCCGAACAGAAAAGCCACATTCAAAAGCCAGATTCCCGGAGCCTTGATCATAGCAGTTGCATGGTCGATATTTTCATACGGATTCTCTTTTTATTTTGAGATTTTTCCGGGATTCAGTAATATGTACGGAAACCTTGCGACGATCATCATGGTCATGGTATGGTTGTATATCTGTATGAATCTTCTGTTATACGGTGCAGAGATCAATGCTTATTTTGAAAAAGAATTCCGGATTGCACATAAATCGGTACAGGAACTGCTGGCACATGAAAAAGAAAAAAAGCAGCAGGAAAATGAATGAATTTTAGCTACGTTGTGAACATGGCAGTCAGGGGGCTTTTTATTGTAAAGCCTTTCTGAGTGTGCTATAATAAACCATAATTTTGGAGAAACAAAAAGGAATCAGTTCTATGATCGTTGTATATTTGATATTTTTGGCTGTCATTCAGGCTGTGACGGAATTTCTTCCTGTCAGCAGCCTGGGACATTTATGCATATTGGAACAATATATGGGAATCGGCCACGAAACCGGATTGCTGTCAGAAACGATGCTCCATCTTGGAAGTGCGGCAGCAATTATATTTTTGTTCCGCAAAGATTTAAAAAAAATCGGACTGGGACTTCTGGGGATGTTTATGGATATGATCGGTAATCTGAATCTATATATCCATAACAAGAAGACAGGGGAAAATTTGGGCTATGCCAGAATAGTCACCGGAACATATCGGAAAACAGGTGCACTTCTTGTGATTTCCATGATTCCAACAGCACTTCTGGGACTTACAGGAAAACGGCTGGCTCTTCTGGCCGCGGACTCTCAGATTGTTCCGGGAATCGGATTTTTACTTACAGGTGTATTTCTTCTGGTAACAGATCTGAATAAATCCGGTGGAAAAAAGGGACCGAGAGAGGCTTCTTATGACAGCGCCATGTGGATTGGAATTTGTCAGGGGCTTGCTGTCTTTCCGGGGATTTCCAGAATGGGATTTACGTTATGTGCTGCACTGTTATGCGGATATAATCGCAAATTTGCGGTTCGTTTTTCTGTTTTTATGAGTCTGCCTGCTATCATAGGTGCTTTTTTTACGGAAATCGGAAATTTTGGTGCTTCTGAAATGACGGCAGGACTTGGGTTTACCTATGTATTTGCAATGATCATCGCCGGTTTTGCGGGATGTCTTGTTATCCGAAATACAATAGCCATGACTCAGAATGTAAAATTACGCTATTTTGCATATTATTCATTTATAGTCGGTATTATTACACTGGCATTAAATTTTGCCCTGTAAAGGGAAGATATTTACGAGAAGATCAAGGAGGGGAGCCTTAGAATGGCAGCATCAAAGAGTAAGAATACCGGGCATTCGGGAAGAAATACAAAAAAGAAGACAGCAATGGAACAGGAAGTCGGCAGATTTCAGACAGAAATCATATTATTTGTGATTTTGGCCGCATGTGTGATCCTGATGGCAAGCAATTTTGGAGCAGGTGGTTTTGTGGGAGATGCGATCAGTAATTTCTGTTTCGGACTGATGGGACTGATGGCATATCTGTTTCCAATCGTATTTTTCCTTGAATCAGCATTTATTCTGATCAATAAAACAAACCGGCTGGCATATAAGAAACTTGCAGCGGCGTTTGTGATGTTTCTGTTTCTGTGTGGGGCAGCGCAGCTTCTCACAGACGGATATATGCAGAGTACAACTTTGCTGGATTATTATGCTTTAAGCGCAGATTATAAAACAGGCGGTGGTCTGATCGGAGGAGCGATCTGTATTTCTGTCACATCTGCTTTTGGAACTATCGGCGGATATGTGATCATTATACTGGCATTTGTTGTATGTATGATCATTATCACACAGCGCTCTCTGCTTGATTTTGTAACGCGGCTGGTTATAAAGGTGTGTGATTTTGTAAAAGACAGACATATGCGCTATATGCAGGGGCAGCCTGAACGTGAGCGATATAGAGAAGAACGTGCCAGAGAACGTCAGCTTATAAGAGAACAGCGGCGTGAAGAAAGAGTCCGCAGACTGGAGGAAGAAATTGGCGATGATGAATTTTCAGATGATGACTTTCTCATGGATCCTTCGGAAGCAAAAAAAATGAAAAAAGGCGGCTTTCTGGAAGGAACCAAGCTGACAGGCTATTCTGAACAGAAGCCAAAGAAAAAGGGGAAACTTCTGAAAAAAGCAGCAGATACAGATAAAGCAGCAGCAGAAACAGCCGAAGCTGCGGAGGATACCGTGAATACAGGGATTAAATCCTCTGATGATGCGGATAATAAACCATACATCGATGCTCCGATGAATTTTGAGATTCACAGAGCGGATACATCCCCGGATACATACGAGGCAGATAATGAATCACAACAGCAGGAAGACCTTCCATTTGAAGATGCTGTCACTGACCGGAAGAAATCTGTGGTTTCAGAACCGGAGGAAGATCTGCCCCCTTTTCAGGATGAGAAGGCAGTGCGGCCGCCTTCGAAAAACCCCAAATCTTCTGAAAAGGAGATACAGAGCGGAATTGTAAACATTCAGCATGAGATCACCCGACAGGAAGCAGCCGTAAAAAAAGAATATAAATTTCCAGCCTTAAATCTGCTGAAGAAAGGAAGCAGCAAAGCTCAGGGGGATTCTGATGCCTATCTGCGTAAGACTGCAAAAAAACTCCAGGAAGTACTTCACAATTTCGGCGTGAACGTGACTGTCACTAATGTGAGCTGCGGACCAACAGTTACCCGTTATGAACTTCAGCCCGAGATGGGAGTGAAGGTCAGCAAAATTGTAGGTCTTGCAGATGACATCAAACTGAATCTTGCCACTCCTGATATCCGTATTGAAGCACCGATCCCCGGCAAAGCAGCAGTGGGCATTGAGGTTCCCAATAAAGAGAACAGTACGGTTATGCTCAGAGATCTGCTCCAGTCAGAAGAATTTCAGAAGGCAAAATCCAAACTTTCTTTTGCAGTAGGAAAGGATATTGCAGGTAAGACTGTAGTTGCGGATATTGCCAAAATGCCACATCTTCTCATCGCAGGTGCAACCGGTTCAGGTAAATCAGTATGTATCAATACACTTATCATCAGTATCCTGTACAAGGCAAATCCGGATGAAGTAAAGCTTATCATGATCGATCCTAAAGTAGTAGAGCTCAGTGTGTATAACGGAATTCCACATTTGTTTATTCCGGTTGTGACAGATCCGAAGAAAGCAGCAGGCGCATTAAACTGGGCAGTACAGGAGATGACAAACCGTTACAATACATTTGCGGAGTACGGTGTCCGTAATCTGGATGAATATAATAAAAAAGCAGAGCAGATCAAGGCGGCAGGAGCTGAAGAAGAACCTGTGAAAATGCCGCAGATTGTGATCATCGTGGATGAGCTTGCAGACCTTATGATGGTTGCGCCCGGAGAGGATGCTATCTGTCGCCTGGCCCAGCTTGCACGTGCGGCAGGTATCCATCTGATCATTGCCACACAGAGACCGTCTGTAAATGTTATCACCGGTCTGATCAAGGCGAATATGCCTTCCAGAATTGCTTTCTCTGTATCTTCCGGTGTGGATTCCAGGACAATTCTGGATATGAACGGAGCCGAGAAGCTTCTTGGAAAAGGTGATATGCTCTTTTATCCTCAGGGATATCAGAAGCCTGCAAGACTTCAGGGTGCATTTGTATCTGATGATGAGGTAAGTGCTGTGGTTGAATTTCTTGCAGATAAAAATCCGGGTGTTCAGTATAACCAACAGATCGAGCAGCAGGTAAATTCTCCTGTAACAACAGGTATGTCCGGAGATGAAAGGGACATCCATTTTGAAGAAGCAGGTAAGTTTATCATAGAGAAAGAGAAAGCTTCTATTGGCATGCTGCAGAGAATGTTTAAGATTGGTTTCAACAGAGCGGCAAGAATCATGGATCAGCTCTGCGACGCAGGTGTAGTGGGACCGGAAGAGGGAACAAAACCGAGAAAAGTTCTTATGTCTATGGAGGAGTTTCAGAATTATCTGAAAAATCAGTAAGTGAGGACTGCCTATGAAATGTCCTAAATGTCATAAAGAGGTGGAAAAAGGCTCTCTGTACTGCCCCTACTGCCTTGCGGAGATACCCTGGGTAAGAGAATTCAGCACAGTGGAAACTCTGATGAAAAAGGAGCAGCAGAACCGCCCATCCGAAAAAAAACAGAAAACAGAAATTATAAAATATTTCAAACATCCCAAAAGAAGAAAGCTGAAATTCAGCAGAAAACAGCTTCTATGTCTGCTTCTGTGTGCGGCGACACTGCTGGGGTTCTTTTGTTATCGGCAGTTAAATACTTTTTCTGCCTTATATTCCAGGGCAAAAAAACAATATGCACAGCAAAACTATGAAGAAGCACAGCGGATTGCAGAAAATGCTCTGGATAAAAATCCCAAAAATGAAGCCGCCAATCTTCTTCTGGCCAAAAGTATGGAGAAATCAGGCGATAAACGATCTGCACTTCTTGTTTTGCGCCCGTTTATCCAGAACAAAACTGCGGGAACAGGAATATATAAAGAGTATGTGAAGCTTCTTACACAGGAGGGAAAGACCAACGAAGTCAGACTGATCCTGAAATCTGCTGACAGAGAGGTGCAGAATGCCTGCGCAGAATATATCTGCGAAACACCTGTATCAAATCCTGCCCCCGGAACCTATACTACAACGCAGACTCTGAAACTAGAAGGTAACTGCCAAAAGATTTATTACACATTAGATGGAAGCACACCTACCAGAAAGAGTAAAGTATATACAGAACCTATTATTCTGAGGGAAGGCACAACTGAATTAAAAGCCTTTGGTGTAAATGATAAAAACATCGAAAGTGATGTGATCAGCAGAAAGTATGTGATTGTTTTAAATGCACCGAAAGCCCCTAAGGTAACACCTAAATCAGGGGATTACAATAAAAAAACAGAGATTAAGATCACTGTTCCGGATGGATGTAAGGCATATTATGCATTTGATTCTGAACCGGATCTTAACAGTACTGTTTATGAACAGCCAATCTCCATGCCTGTGGGTTACCATAGGCTGAATGTTATTCTTGTTGCAGCAAATGGCAAGACCAGTAAAATGACTGCTATGGAATATTATCTGCAGTACTAAAAATACTGTGATTTTATCGCTGATTTTATTAAAATAGAAGGAAGAAGATCATGGAAATCCGTATTGTTACAGTTGGAAAGATCAAAGAAAAATATCTATGTGACGGAATCGCAGAATATGCCAAACGGCTGAGCAGATACTGCAGGCTGACTTTCTGTCAGGTAGCAGATGAAAAAACACCGGATAAAGCGTCAGAAGCACTGAACACACAGATTAAAAATACAGAAGGCGAACGTCTGATGAAACATATACGCGAACAGGATTATGTTATCGCACTGGCAATTGACGGAAAAACGCCGGATTCTGTAGAACTCTCTCAAAAAATTGAGAAACTGGGAGTTTCCGGTATCAGTTCCATTGCATTTGTGATCGGAGGTTCCTTAGGACTGAGTGAGAGTGTTCTGAAACGTGCAGATTATAAGCTCAGCTTTTCCAGAATGACTTTTCCGCATCAGCTGATGCAGATGATCCTTTTGGAACAGATATACAGAAGCTACCGCATTATGAATCACGAACCCTACCATAAATGAACGAATGTACCAACAAGTCCAAAAGAAAGAAGAAAACTATGAACACAGAAAAATTTGAAGAATTTATTTCACAGTACCCGATTTTTGAATACCGCATACTGGACACAAAAGATATTACAATTCAGGAACGCGTGCGCACGATCTGCCAAGAAGAATGCGAACGTTATGATTCTACCTGGGCCTGTCCCCCCGCAGTAGGAACCCTGCAGGAATGTGAAAAAAAAATAAAAAGTTATCCTCAGGCTGTCTTCTTTTCCAGTGTAGCAGAAGTTTCGGATATCATGAACATGGAAGAAATGCTTTCTACAAGACGGGCACACGAGGACCTGACTACAGAGGTGGGAAAATATCTGAATAAAGAAGGGTATGAAACTTATATCCTGTCTACAGAATCCTGTGATATCTGTGAAAAATGTGCCTATAAAGAGGGAAAGCCATGCAGATATCCTGACCGGATGCATCCATGTCTGGAAAGTCATGGTGTAGTAGTAAATGAGATTGTAGAGCGTGAATCTATGGAATATAATCTGGGTGGAAATACAATTCTGTGGTTTTCTATGGTTTTGTTTCGATGATTGCTGCTGAAACGTGTTTTAAAGAAAGTTCTTCCGGCATAGACTGATAGTAAAAGCCGGGGGAGCTTTTTTTATGAAAAAAGCAGGACAATGGAAAAACCGGATGGTGCTGGCATTAGAACTTCCGCCTGATCTGGCATATAATGAAACGATCGTCACACTGACCGGTCAGACGGAAGCTGTTATCGAAAATTATAAATCTGTTTTTAAATATACACCTTCTGAAATTGTGATACAGTCTTTTGGCGGAAAAGTGACCATATCCGGGAAAAATCTTGAAATCCGCTGGTACAATTCCAGTGCAATGAAAGTGACGGGAAGTATTTATGATATAAAAGCGGGTGACAGCGAATGTTGAAATTTTTGAAATTAATATATGGTTATGTGATCATCCTTGTAAGAGGAGAAAATCTGGAACGCTTTCTGAATCTTTGCAAAAGCAGAAAAGTTTATATGGAAAAGATCCGGTACAGAGAGGACGGCCAGCTTATGGCACAAATGCAGGCCGCTGATTTCTTTCGCCTGAGACCTTTCCGGAATAAAACAGGTGTACATATTCAGATCATACAGAGACGGGGAATGCCCTTCTTTTTTTTAAGGAATAAAAAAAGAAAGGCTTTTTTTACAGGCATGATTCTGGGAGGTATCCTGATATTTTTTTTGACAGGGAGAATCTGGAATATCCATATTGAAGGAAATGTCAGAAACAGTACCGGAGAAATCCTCGATTTTCTGGATAAGCAGGATATAAACCATGGGATGTCCAAAAAAAAGATCAACTGTTCAGAAGTTGCAGCAGCTGTACGGAAAAATTTTCCGGAGATTACCTGGGTATCTGCCAGAATAGAAGGAACCCGTCTGATTCTTAATATCCAGGAAGGAATTATCCCCCAAAAAACCAACAGTAATACCTCACCCTGTAATCTGCTCGCAGACAAGGACGGAGTGATCACAGATATGATCGTCCGAAGGGGCATACCGGTAAAAAAGCCCGGGGATTCCTGCAAAAAAGGGGAACTTCTGGTATCCGGGGAACTTCATATCATGAATGACAGTCAGGAAGTCCTGCGAAAGGAATACGTTCATGCAGATGCGGATATTTTTATTTCCAGACAAATTTCCTATTATCAGGAATTTCCATTAAAATACCGTACAGAAATCCCTGCCGGCAAAAAGAAAAAAGAAATGTATTTCCGATTTGGCCACTGGTATCTGGGATTGTATCCGGCATTACATACAGGTCAGAAACGTATCACAGAGGAAATTCCTCTGCGTATCACAGAAAATTTTATACTTCCTGTATGGATCGGATGGACCGAAACTACTGATTATACAGTAAAAGAAGAAACCTATACCAGGAAAGGAGCCGAGAAGGAAGCTGTGCGAAGATTTCATCAATATGAAAAGAAGCTGCTTCAAAATGGCATTAAGATCAGTGAAAATCATATTACTACCAGGCTGACAGAATCTCTGTGCATTACCGGAGGAACCCTGCTTATCATCGAACAGACGGGCGAAAAAAGCCGTATAACATAAAATTCCATAAAAATTTGTATTTAAAAAGTTGCAGGGAGGTGTTACAATGGATGCATCTGGTTTTAACCGGACTTTGATTATCGTCCATAAACGAGGCAATAATCCATTATTAACTTATCAACAGGAAAGGACATCACAGGATGGCTGGCAATATTATTGAATTACACACAGAAGTCCCCGCAGAACTGGAAGCAAATGTATTTGGCCAGTTTGATGAGCATCTTAAGCTGATCGAGAGAACACTGAATGTGACAGTGATCTCCAGAGACGGAATCCTTAAGATACTTGGCAATGAACAGAATGCGGCTTCTGCGAAGAAACTGATAGAAGAACTGACAGTACTTGCAAAAAGAGGCAACACGATCACGAAACAGAATGTCAATTATGCTCTTTCTCTGGCAATGGAGCAGAGAAACGAAGTTCTCACAGAAATAGACAAAGATTTTATCTGTAACACCATACAGGGCAGACCTATCAAGCCCAAAACACTGGGGCAGAAAGATTATGTAGAACAGATACGCAAAAAAATGATCGTGTTCGGTGTAGGTCCTGCCGGTACCGGCAAGACCTATCTGGCGATGGCAATGGCTGTCACAGCCTTCCGAAATGAGGAGGTCAGCAGGATCATCCTGACACGTCCTGCTATTGAGGCCGGTGAGAAGCTGGGATTTCTTCCGGGAGATCTGCAGAGCAAGGTAGATCCTTATCTGAGACCACTCTATGATGCACTGTACCAGATCATGGGAGCGGACAGCTTTGCGAAAAATATGGAGCGCGGCCTGATCGAGGTTGCACCGCTTGCATATATGCGCGGACGTACACTGGATAATGCATTTATCATTCTCGATGAAGCACAGAATACTACTCCGGCACAGATGAAGATGTTCCTGACACGTATCGGATTTGGTTCCAAGGTTATCATCACCGGAGATGCCTCACAGAAAGATCTTCCAAGAGATACCACATCCGGACTTGACGTGGCAATGAAAGTACTGAAAAAAATAGATGACATTGGCTTCTGCCAGCTTACCAGCAAGGATGTTGTCCGTCATCCTCTGGTACAGCAGATTGTACAGGCTTATGATGCCTATGAGAAGAAACAAAAACCTGAAAGACCGGCAAGACGCAGAAACGGGGTAAATGAACGATGAACATGCAGATTGATTATGAGACAGAGCGTGAACTGGGGATCGACTATGAGACACTGGCAGTAAAGGTAGCTGACAAGGTTCTTGAAATGGAAAAATGTCCCTATGATGCACAGGTGAATCTTGTACTTACAGATAACGAAGAGATTGAGAGAGTTAATACTGAGTTTCGCGATATCGCAAGACCTACGGATGTTTTATCCTTCCCTATGATTCCTTTTGAGACACCGGCAGGATATGATATTGTGGAGGAAGATGAATCTTACTTTGATCTGGATACAGACGAACTTCTTCTTGGAGATATCATGATCTCAGTTGACAAGGTATTTGCGCAGGCAGAGGAATACGGACACAGTGTGACAAGAGAATTCTGTTTTCTGGTTGCACACAGTATGCTGCATCTGCTGGGATATGACCATATGACTCCCGGGGAAGCGGCAGTCATGGAGGCAAAACAGGCGAAAGCCCTGGAGGAGCTTGGGATTACACGCTGATCTTCAAATTCTGTTATTGCAGGCAATTTCTGATGGATTTTGTCTCGTAACTGTAAAGACACTGAACAGTTACAAAAATATATTTATATGGAGTAACAAAAAGATGAATTACCGGGAACGACTTAAAGATAAAAAACGTATTGTAATTAAGATCGGTTCTTCTTCCCTGACTCATTCGGAGACAGGAAGACTGAACCTTCGCAAACTGGAAGTGCTGGCAAGAGAGCTCAGTGACCTTCGCAATCAGGGAAAAGATGTCATACTGGTTTCTTCAGGAGCTATAGCAACAGGTGTGGCAGCTCTTGGAATGCATGAGAAACCCACAGAACTGAAAGGAAAACAGGCATGTGCAGCAGTAGGACAGGCCAGACTGATGATGATTTATCAGAAACTTTTTTCTGAATATAATCAGCTTTCCGCTCAGATCCTTATGACCAAAAATACTATGGTTAATAATGTTAACCGAAAGAATGCTCAGAATACTTTCAATGAACTGCTCAGTCTGGGAGTGATTCCCATTGTAAACGAGAATGACTCCATTTCCACCTATGAGCTTCAGAATCTGGAGAAATTCGGAGATAATGATACATTGTCTGCAATGGTTGCCGCACTTGTACGGGCAGATCTGCTGATTCTGTTATCAGATATTGATGGTCTTTTTACAGATGATCCCAATACTAATCCTGATGCAAAATTCATTGATGTGGTAGAAAATCTGGATGATAATCTGCTTAACATGGGAAAAGGTACTTCTGGAAGTAAGGTAGGAACCGGCGGAATGGCTACTAAGCTGACAGCAGCACAGATCGCTTCTGCAGCAGGCGTAGATATGGCAAACGGAGCCGATTTCCATATTATCCATAAGATCACAGAGGGCCGCAAGTACGGTACGCTGTTTGTAAGCCAGTCCAAAAAAGAAGTTTATCTGATCGATATTATTGACAGACTGTTATAATACCGGAAATTTACCGGTGCCAAATGACATTCACAGAGTAAATGGCAGTGTTTACAGACAGACTGCCGCAGACAAAAAACAGGAGGAAGAACTATGGAAGTTGAGAAAATCGACCGCATTAATGCACTTGCACATAAAGCCAAAAGTGTGGGGCTTACTGAAGAAGAGAAAAAAGAAAGAGAACTGCTGCGCAAGGAATATATTGCATCTGTCCGCATGAACCTTCGCGCTCAGCTGGACAATGTGGATGTTCAGCAGGAAGACGGAACAATCATTAATCTGGGTGAAAAATATGGAATCAAAAAAAGACATTAGAAAGAAGATTTTCGCAGAAAGAAAGCTGCACACAGATGAACAGATAGAGGCAATGAGCCGCACGATCACTGACAAAGTGACCGCACTTCCTGCATTTAAGAATGCGGACCGCATTCTGGTATATGCAGATTACAACCATGAAGTTGTCACAGAGTATCTTATAAAAGAAGCATGGAAGGCCGGCAAGGAGGTTGCGGTTCCCAAGGTTGTGGGAAAGGATATGGTATTTTATAAGCTGACAGACTTTGCCCGGCTGGAACCCGGATATTTTGGGATTCCTGAGCCTGTATCGGGGGAAATCGTCAACTGGTCAAAGGCTCTTATGATCATGCCGGGAGTGGCTTTTGACAGAGCAAACCACAGAGTCGGATACGGCGGTGGTTTCTATGACCGTTATCTTGAGAAACATCCGCAGCTTGAAAGAGTTGCCATTGCATTTTCTTTTCAGATGTTGCCGGAGGTTCCCACAGAACCTACTGATATCTGTCCGCAGATCATAGTAACAGAAGAGGAGATATGCTATCTTACTGACTGAAAGGGGACCTGAACATGAATGAAATGCTGAACCGCCTTGGCATGAATGCGAAGGCAGCTGAAACAGAAATGAGAAATCTTTCTACAAACCAAAAGAATGAAGTACTTCTTGCAGTAGCAGACAAACTGGTAAAGGATGCACAGACTCTGATCAATGCCAACAGGCTGGATGTGGAAACCGGAAAAAGGAATCATATGCCTGAGGGGCTGATCGACAGGCTTCTTCTCACAGAGAGCAGGATTGAAGGAATGGCAGAGGGCCTGCGCCAGGTATCAGCCCTGGATGATCCTGTCGGGGAAGTAACCGGGATGAAAAAACGCCCAAACGGACTGCTGATCGGGCAGAAGAGAGTACCTCTTGGCGTGATCGGAATTATCTATGAAGCAAGACCGAATGTAACTGCGGATGCATTTGCACTCTGCTTTAAGACCGGTAATGTAGTAATCCTAAAGGGTGGAAGTGATGCGATCCATTCCAACGAGGCCATTGTAAACTGTATCAGGGAAACTTTGAATGAACAGGGCGTGACAGAGGATGCGATTCAGCTGATTTCTGATACATCCAGAGAGACAGCAGCAGAATTCATGAAGATGAACCAGTATGTGGATGTACTCATCCCGCGAGGCGGCAGAGGCCTGATCAAAGCCGTAGTGGAGCAGAGCACCATCCCTGTGATTGAGACCGGTACTGGAAACTGCCATATTTATGTGGATGAAACCGCAGACCTTGAGATGGCAGCAGACATTATCATGAATGCCAAGACTCAGAGAGTAGGCGTCTGCAATGCCTGCGAATCTGTTCTTGTACATAAAGATGTAAAGGATGCCCTGCTTCCAGTCCTTGCAAAGCGTCTGCAGGAGAAACATGTGGAGATCCGCGCAGATGAAGCGGCTTATGCGTTGATCCCGGGAGCTGTACACGCAACAGAAGAAGACTGGGGCAAAGAATATCTGGATTATATTCTTTCTATTAAAGTGGTTTCTTCTGTAGAAGAGGCGATTGCTCACATCAATAAATATAATACAAAACATTCAGAGGCAATTATTACCAACAATTATGAACATGCACAGAAGTTTCTGGATGAGGTGGATGCTGCGGCAGTTTATGTCAATGCCTCCACACGTTTTACAGATGGATTTGAATTCGGTTTCGGGGCAGAGATCGGTATCAGCACACAGAAGCTTCATGCGAGGGGACCTATGGGACTTCTGGCTCTGACCACAACGAAATATATCATCTATGGAAACGGACAGGTACGCCCATAGACAGCACATTGATTTTTTCTGAGGGATGTGCTATACTTCAATTCAGATTTGGGATTACTGACTGCTTCGTGGGGAATAAGAAATCGGATGGTGTCAGTAGTGATTTTAACTAAAACTCATCTATGGGAGGACATACAATGAGAAAAAAACAACTTTTTGCATTATTAATGGCAGGTGCCCTGTCTGTAGGAATGGCACCGACAGCCACATTTGCAGCAGATACTGCTGCTGAGACATCAGCCGAAGGCGAACTGGAAGGTGAACTTGACTCTGCAGATACAGAAGAACCTTCTGAAGATCCGGCTGAAACTCCTGAGGAACCAGCCGAAGATCCAGCCGAGACACCGGAAGATCCGGCTGAAACTCCTGCCGAAACAACAGCTGATCCTACAGAGGCACCGGCTGCTGAAGAAACTGATGAGCAGGCTGCTGAGGCAGGATCTGCGATTGTGATTGGCGGAGATTCCTTTACTTCTCTGGAAAAAGCGTTCGCAGCAGTACCAGACTGTGAGGATATGATAAATGGTGAGCCTACTTATGTAAAATTAAAAGGAACCATTGAAGTCAACAACACAATAAATGTTCCTGAAAAGAAGAATATCATGCTGGTTGCTGCTGAAGATAATACTACGATCAAACGTGCAGCCGGCTTTACTGAGAGTATGTTTACTGTTAATGGTGGTAATCTTCAGATGGCAGGCGGTTCTGTGACTGATTCAGATGGAAATGCTATCGGTTCAGGCAGTTTAACTGTTGATGGTACAGGCGATGACGTTACTGGTTCGATTGTAGAAGTAGCAAGTGGTAATTATGCATTAATTGACGGTACAACTCTGAAAGGAAATACCACAACCGGAAATGGCGGTGCGGTCAACAATGCTGCCGGTGCAAATGTATATCTTCTGGGTGGTACTATCACAGCAAACTCCGCAGCAGCAGGCGGTGCAATTTACAGTGAAGGAACTGTCAATATTCGTGGAACCGTAAGTGTTACAGGAAATACGGTTACAAATTCTTTTGAAGCTGCAAGTAACCTTGTGCTTGCCAAAGACGGTGTAATCAATGTAAGCGGTGCTGTTACAGGTTCTGCCATTGGTGTTGCTGTTCAGGAGGCTAACGCCGGAAGAACAGTCGTAAAGCTGGGTGACGCTGTTACTGATGTGAAACTGGCGGATGTTCTTTCTCAGATTACATATGAGGGAGATTCCAGCCTTAAAATCGGAGAAGACGGAACTTTAGTCAGTACAACAGAACCGTCCCCTACCCCAACTCCTGCAGAAGAAAAACTGAAAGTAACAGGAAAAGAATGCAAATGGTCCGGAAGTGGTACTGTTAAAATTAAGTTCCAGTCAAATGTAAAAGGTACCTATTATATAGACTGGGTAAAACGTGGTGAGAAAGCACCGACAATCGATACTTCCAGAGTAGGTGCTCCTATTGAGGCTGATACAAATGTAACAGCAAAAGTTACTGATCTTCCTGACTATGATGTTGATATTTATGTATGTGTGATCAGTGATAAGGATAAGAGTAATTATGGCTCTGTAATGTTCCAGCCTGATTCAAAAGAACGTCCTGTTACACCTACACCATCTCATACTCCGGTAGTACCCGATGTAAAAGAGAGTGTTGTACAGGGATTTGAGAAAGCACTTGTGTTCTATCCGAATACTTTCTATGACTTCAAGGTAATCGGTGCAGGTACACAGAACAATAATCCGGGAGAAGGTGATGTCAGATGGGTACCTGTAGGATGGAGTATGTCTTCTAACCCGTCAACCTGGAACACATCCTGGAAAATTGGTGCCAAGAGTGGTATTTATACAGATGCCGAGAAAGCATATACTATTTACATTAAATATGCAAAACAGGTATACAGTGGAAATGACTGGCAGGAAACAGATGCTTCCGAAGTTCTGCCCTATCAGTTCAAGGCAGCTCCTCTGACACAGGCCACTACCACACCAGGTGCAAACGGAACAAGCGGAGACGGAACCGGATCCGGCGACGGAACTACAGATGGAGGAACTACAGATGTAACTCCGACAACCTATGCAGACGGAACAAACGGAACAGCGAAATCAGCAGTATCCACAGGTGATGAATCACCGATCGGAACTATGCTGGCTCTTGCTGCAGCTTCTGTTCTTGCAGGTGGTTACGTACTGATAAGAAGACGTAAAAAAGAAATGTAAATATAATCCAATTATTTTTAAGAGACAGGTCTTATGGCCTGTCTCTTTTCATATATATAATAATAAGGCAGCCATTCAGCCATCCATACAGGTCAGAATCCGGAATCTGATCCAGGCTGCTGAACATTTGCCAAAAAGGAGGAGAGAATGTATGTCAACAGTGATTATATCGAAGCAGTTCTGAACAACGGCGGAATTCCGATGGCAATTCCGGCAGTTGCCATGAAAGCGGATCCGGAAGGCATACTTGCTGTGTGCGACGGAATTCTGGTTCCCGGCGGAGAGGACTTAAATCCGTGGTATTATGGGGAAGAGCCAAAACCGCAGATCCAGACCATTCGCCCGGAGATCGACGAGGCATGGTTCGCACTTGGACGGGCAGCAAAAGAGATGGGAATGCCCATGCTTGGCATCTGCAAGGGAATTCAGTTTTTAAATGTCCTGTGCGGCGGTGATCTGTACCAGGATATCTATACGCAGAAGGAAACCACAATTCTGCATCTGCAGTCCCTGGAGCGGTCTTATCTGCATCACCATGTGGAAATTAAAGAGGGAACCCATCTGGCAGAAATCCTCGGGGCGGGAACCCATGCGGTAAACTCCATGCATCATCAGGCAGTGCGTACGCCGGGAGAGGACATCGTGGTTTCAGCAACGGCGCCGGATGGAACCATCGAGGCGATAGAAAGCCGCAACGGCC
>ENA-OPBX01000772-OPBX01000772.1-human-gut-metagenome-genome-assembly--contig:-NODE-772-length-19854-cov-3.331986_pt1 | contig 19854 bp, 14 predicted proteins | sample MGYA00241075_ERZ501466 | MGnify/ENA primary metagenome ERZ501466 (study PRJEB25962, sample SAMEA2042633) | human gut metagenome | biome: human gut; feature: human-associated habitat; material: faeces...
CACTCACAGTCTTTCGTTCGCAAAAAGAAGTCTCATTATCAGTGGTCCTGAGATGATAGAAAAACACGCCGGCTTTTGATCAAAATATGCCGGGAATTTATCAAAAGCCGGCGTGTTTCTGGAAAAAGATTAGCATAAATTGAAAGCATAGCTTTTTCTATAAAAAATTTATATATTTGTCAAGATTTATAACAATAGAACAAAGTTCTGGCACGACTTATTTCAATACTTGAACTTTCCCTTTCTTTCTACTTATCATATTACCCATTTTCAATCTAAAAATGACTGAAACCAATAGTAAATAGGGATAAATATCCTGTCAAGTCTTAAAAATTTTATCGCAGGATTTATAAAAATCATAAATCTGCCTTAGTTGTGCCAGTACTGAGATTAATAGTCTTGGCAAAACTGAAGATGGGTAATAAAATACAGATAGATAAAACAGATATGCTTTTCCGGAAAGTGTCTCTTCAAGACGATGAAGAAGCTTTTCGTATTCTGTTTTATGACTTCTTTGCTCCTCTATGTGTATTTGCCCATCGGTATCTGGAAGAGATGGAAACATGCGAAGACATTGTTCAGGAAACATTTTATCGTATTTGGAAAAACAGGAAAGATCTGGATATACAGATTTCTGCCCGAAATTTTCTTATCACCAGTGTCCGGAATGCTTGTCTTGATTTAATTCGCAAACAAGAAATTGAGAAACGATGGATTGAAAAAAGATTAGAAGAAGATACAGAAGAAGAATATGAGGATTTATATACCACTCAAGAACTGGAATCATTATTAAACCAAGCTCTTGATAAACTGCCGGAGCAAATAGCTTCGACATTCCGAATGAATCGTTTCGACGGCAAAACGTATGTGGAAATCGCAGAAGAAAAACAAATTTCCGTAAAAACAGTCGAAGCCTATATGACACGAGCTCTCAAGTTCTTACGAATTGAGTTAAAGGATTATTTACCCATATTACTGATTCTATACCCTCATTGGTTAGGGTAAAGAGGTATGAAATACGTCTATATATAAAATAAGGTACAATGTATGGATAAGAAGTTCGAAGAAAAATATGAACATAAAGCAGATGATGATGTACAGCCCGTATTAGAATTAGTTGATCGTCTTGTCATGCAGAAAGGAATTGATGTAGAAAAAAACTGGCATCAACTCCATGCACGTATGCACCACCACAAGCAGAAAAGTCAACTACTGATATGGATACGCAATATTGCAGCCATCCTATTGCTTCCGTTACTAGGTCTTTCAGCATACTTGTACTATCAGACAAACACATTAAAGTCCAAGCCCGTTGGATTATTAGAGACAACAACCGCTTATGGCGTAAGAACTAAAATTACACTATCAGATGGCTCTGAAGTTTGGTTGAATTCAGGATCCACGTTATCATATCCCGAACATTTTACTGAAGATAAACGCCAGGTTATACTTTCCGGAGAAGCTTTCTTTAAAGTAAAATCAGATAAAGATCATCGTTTTGATGTACAAACATCCGATGGTATTACCGTAAGTGCTTATGGAACAGAATTCAATGTACAAGCCTACGCTGAAGAACCCGATATCAAAGCAACACTGGCAGAAGGCTATATCCAAATAGACCAAATCAATCAGCCTGCCAGTCAAGAATTAATACCCGGGGAACAAGCAGTTTACTCCCGACATACCCAACAAATGCAAGTTCGGAAAGCCAACTTACTTGTAGAAACAGCATGGAAAGACGGTAAACTCGTATTCCGCCGTACACCTATGGAAGAAATAGCCAAACAACTTTCACGCCATTTCAATGTAAACATTCAGTTACAAGGAAAAGAAATTTTTGATTATACGTATTCAGCCACATTTACAACGGAGACACTAGCAGAGATTCTTTCTCTACTAGAGAAAACAGCTCCTATCCGGTGCGAAATCATTGAACCTCAACAACAGAGCGATTTGGCTTTTACACGAAAGAAAGTGATCATTCACAAACGATAAAGAGATTTTTTATTTTAAAGAACCATATAGATCCTATTTCAATAGAAATAAATATTGAAAATTTATTGAAAAAATCATTTTTCTTCATAGGGTATCTCAAATAGGCATTCGTCTATAAAATGAATAGATAAAAGAGTGTTAACTTAAATATTAAGTAGCCATGAAGAAAAAAAGATCCTTAAACAAAGAAAGGCAGGAAAATCTTCACAGATTTCCCTACCTCCAATTACAAAGAATGACTTGTCGAACATCTCACCTTTCAAAAGTCATCCGAAATAATCTAAGTGTTTAACCTAATTATTCCATTGTGAATTTATGAAGAAATTATTAACTATCAAAAGTATTAAGCCATCATTTGACTTACTACCTAAAATTCCCATGCGTATGCGAATTACTTCAGTTCTATTAGCGGGATTTTTGTTTCAAGCCAACGCTGAAGCATCATACTCTCAATCGGCACGCATATCCATCGAAATGAATAATGCAACCGTTGAAGAAGTACTAAATGAAATAGAAGCAAAATCAGAATTCTATTTCTTATATAACAACAAATTAATTAACGTAGACCGCCGTGTATCGGTTGATGTAGATGCCGAAAATATTGAGTCTGTCCTTCAGAATCTTTTCAAAGGGACCGATGTGATTTATCGAATTGCCGATAAGCAAATCGTATTAAGTCGAAAAGACCTGGCCCAAAATACAGCTATAGATGGTATCCAACAGTCTAAGGTCATAACAGGAACAGTTGTTGATCCGACCGGTATGCCTGTTATCGGCGCGAATATCATGGTTAAAGGAACTACCAACGGAACCATTACCGATATGGATGGTAACTTCTCTTTGGAAGCAGACAAAGATGCTATACTCGTTGTTTCTTATATTGGATTTGCTAACCAAGAGATCAAAGTTGGGAACCAAAGTAAACTGTCAATCGCATTAAAAGAAGATGCAGAAGCTTTGGATGAGTTGGTAGTTGTGGGATATGGCACACAGAAGAAGAGAGATTTAACAGGAGCTGTTTCTTCTGTCAAAATGGATGATACTCCGGTTAATACATTCACAACTGTCAGCCATGCTTTAGCAGGTAAAGCTTCAGGCTTACAAGTAACACAAAATAGTGCACAAGTTGGTGGTGGAGCGACTTTTAGAATACGTGGTGCTGCATCTACAGGAGCCGGAAATGATCCGTTGATCATTATCGATGGATTTCCAGTTTCCTCAGGAAGCTCTTTAGGATCAGGAACAAGATATGATGCAGGTTCTACAGACAATGTTTTGGCTTCTTTGAATCCCAATGATATCGAATCCATTGAAGTTTTAAAAGATGCAAGTTCAACTGCAATATATGGATCAAGAGCCGGCCATGGTGTGATCATAGTTACAACAAAACGAGGAAAAACACAAAAAGCTCAAGTTCGATATTCAGGTAATATATCAATCCAAAACATAAAAAATGGTTATCAATCATTAACTGGAGCAGAATACATGCAACAATTTAATCGCTACACATATGAAGATTATTTAAAATCTAATGGATTAGATGTTTATAAAGGATATGTTTCAGTAGGAGAAGATCATATAGCACCAGAATATGTACCAACCTACAGCGAATCTGATATCGCTAATGCCCAAAATACAGACTGGTTTGATGCTGTTACAAGAACAGGGATGATGCAATCACATAACGTTTCAGTAAATGGAGGAACAGAAACAACTCAATACATGGCATCTCTAAGTTATATGAAACAAGCTGGTGTTGTAAAAAATAATAATATGGAACGCTTTACAGGTAAGATAAATTTGGATCAACAAATTTCTAAATACGTTAAAGCAGGTATAACTTTAAATCTGAACCGTAATACATTAGATAATGTTCCTTTAGGAGCAGGAGAATTTGAAAATGCCGGGATTTTATCTGCGGCAGCTATGTTTAATCCCAATTTACCAATTTATGACGAAAATGGAAATTATTCTGTAAATCCATACTTCACACAAGTCCCAAATCCTGTTTCTTTACTAGATATTACAGATAATACTACAAAAGAAAGACTTTTAGCTTCTAGTTATTTGCAAGTAGAACCTATAAAAGGATTAATTTTAAAGGCCAATTTAGGAATAGACCGTCAGTATGAGAAACGTAAAGTTTATCTTCCTAAAACAACAATGTATGGTTTACAAGCAAATGGCCAAGCCAATATCAATCAATCTGATAGGAATGACTATCTGATGGACTTGACAGCTACTTATTCGAAAGATTTTGGAGATCACAGTTTGACTGCTTTATTGGGATATTCATATCAACAATTTAATTACGAAGATGTATCTGCAGGTAACAGAGATTTCTTAATTGATTCATTCTTATACAATAATTTAGGGGCAGGAAATTATCCAAAGCCTTCTGTTGGTTCCAGTGCCTCTAAATCAGCTCTGGGTTCTTATTTTGGACGTATTAATTATTCTTATCTAGGTCGTTATCTGCTGACTGTAACTTTGCGTGCTGATGGAGCTTCAAATTTCGACCCTAATAATCGTTGGGGATATTTCCCTTCAGTATCAGCTGGATGGCGTTTTAGTGACGAATCCTTTATGCAGTCATTTAATGATATCTTATCAAACGGAAAGTTAAGATTCAGTTATGGTCAAACAGGTAACTCCAATGTAGGTAACCGAACATTAGATTTATATTATACAGGCTATAACAATGTATTCGGAAACACCTCTTATACCGGAGTTTATGCATCTCAATTAGGTAATCCGATGTTAACTTGGGAGACAACTTCTGAATACAATATTGGTTTGGACTTAGGTTTCTTGTCAAATAGAATATCAACAACTTTAGAATATTTCAATCGAACTATTTCGGACTTATTAGTTTCTAATAAATCCTTACCATCTTATAATGAGATATCGAGTATTGCTTCTAATATAGGAGAAACAAAAAGCCAGGGATTTGAATTTTCACTAAATACATTGAATATTACAACAGCCGATTGGACTTGGTCTACAGATGCTACATTGTCCTTGTATCGTGACCGATGGAAAGAACGAGATCCAAATTGGAAACCTGCAGCTTATGAGAAAGTAGATGATTATATACGTCCTATTTTTTCATATGTTTCTGATGGATTATTACAACCTGGAGAAAAAGCACCTGCACATCAAGCAGCACTGTTACCTGGACAGGTAAAATTAATTGATCAGAACGGAGATGGTTTATTAAATGATGAAGATAAAGTTTGTCTAGGATCAGAAGACCCGGCTTTTATTTTTGGATTTAACAATACCCTTCGTTATAAGAACTTTGATTTTAATATTTATCTTTATGGAGAAGTAAATCGCCTTCGAGGAGCTAGTTATTATGAATCTTGGGCAACAATGGGATATGGTTTAACCCAAGGTAGAAATTCTTCAAAAGGCTTTATGGATACATGGACACATGATAATCAGAACTCTTTATATCCTAATATATTAAGTTCAGGAGATCACGGAGCAGGAGACTTTTTCTATAAGAAAATTTCTTATATCCGTTGTCGCAATATAACATTAGGATATACAATACCTATTTCAAAGAGTATATTAAACAATATTCGGGTATATGCGGATGTAAATAATCCATTTGTTATAACAAACTGGAGCGGATTGGATCCTGAAACAGAAGGGAACCAATATTCTTATCCGAATGTGACGAGTTTTAGTTTTGGTGTAGATATAAGATTTTAATTTAAAGAAAATATGAAGAAAATAAAAATATGTATTTTATTAGTCATTTCTTTATTTGAACTGACTAGCTGTGCTTTAGAATCGGAAGTATATGATTCTATTAATGGAAGCATATTCCCAACAACAGAGTCTGATGCAGAAGCATTAGTTACAGGAAATGCATACAGTGTGTTTATGAATAATGGGTATGATGGAATGTTTAATGTTGCTACAGGAGTATTAATTGTTTCAGACTTAATGTCTGATTATGGAGAATGTACTTGGAGAGGTTGGGAACCAATTTTATACAATCGTTGGACTGTGGGTAACGGTTACAATGACAATCATTGGCGTTGGGCGAAATATATGGGGAAAATGACTATGACAATAGACCGTATAGAAAATATGGATTTATCTGAAGAGTTAAAGACTAGATATTTAGCAGAACTACATTGTGCTAGAGGGTGGTTAGCTTTTTGTATGTGGGATTTATATGGGCCTATACCGATTGCTGATATTGAAACTCTAAAAAATCCTTTGGAAGAAAAAATTATACCGCGCTTATCGGAAGAAGAAATGCAAAATTTCATAGTAACAGAACTGACAGAAGCTGCGTCTAATCTACCTTATAGTTATGCTAAAGATAATGAAAATTATGGTCGCTTTACTAAAGGACTTTGTAATATGGTTCTGTTAAAATTTTATATGCAGACAAAACAATGGGCTAAAGCAGAAGCATTAGGAAAAGAACTTACTAAATCAGAATACGGCTATAAGTTAGAACCGGATTATACTAGTATTTTTAAATTGGCCAATGAAAAGAATACAGAAACAATTTGGGCGGTAAATTGCTTAAGAGGAACTCAAGTTCATAAATGGCATCCTCACGTATTACCTAATGATTTCCCAGGTACAGAAACTTTAACAAAGTGGAATGGTTGGAAAATCTCCTGGGATTTTTTTGACACATTTGAACCAGGAGATAAACGTTTAGAGACCATTATATATTCTTACACAGGTGTAGATGGTACAGTACATAGTGAAGAAAATGATAAAGTATCCAGTGACAAGTTATTATATTACGGGGCAATACCCTGTAAATATGACTGTTATGATTTTTCTGGTACTTTGGGAGAAGATAGTGAAACAGATTATATTATTTATCGTTATGCCGATGCTGTCACATTATATGCCGAAGCAATGGTTCGTAATCAAAATATAATTACAGATGAGGCTCTGTATTGGTTTAATGCAATAAGAAAAAGAGCTGGTCTCTCGGAATATAAAAAATCAGATTTCACAGATACTCGGGATTTCTTGGATAAATTATTATTAGAAAGAGGACATGAATTATTTTTTGAAGGTTGTCGTCGCCAAGATCTAATCCGAGATGATTCTTATGTTGAAGCTATTAAACATAAGTGCCAAGTTGCAGGACAAACAACTCTTGTAAATGAAAATTATGAACGTATTCCATTGCCTCAGAGTGTAATCAATGAAGGGAAAGGGCAAATTGAACAAAATCCAGGATACTAAATAAGTATCAAAAGCGATAGGACTTAGACAGCCCTATCGCTTATTAACGCACCTATTTAATTACATTTATTATGAAACATACATATTTATTATTAGCTATGATTCTTTTATTCTCTTGTACAGAACAAAAGAAAATTATCACTAATATTGAGTTTAAAGAAGACACGTTGAGCATCTTAAAAAATCCTTGTATGGGATGGGGTGTTTATGATGATGCCAATGATTCTGTTCAAAATGCTGATCTTTATTGGAAAATGCAAGATGAAGCTTCAAAAAAATATGCTTCATTTTTTTACATAAGATGGCGTTGGTCAGAAATGGAACCAGAAGAAGGTAAATATGCATGGATATATAATGAAAATTATAAGAAGTTGATTAAAGGAGCCTTAGATAGAGGTTTAAAATTATGTTTTAGAATTTATAATAACAGTCAAGATAATCTTTCACAAAGTACTCCCGATTATGTAAGGAAAGCAGGAGCAAAAGGATACATGGTCACAGGATTAGGCGGAAAGCAATTATGGACACCGTATCCTGATGATCCTATCTTTTTAGACAAATTAGAGAAATTTGTCCAGGCCTTTGCTAAGGAATATGATAACCCTGATATCGTTGATTTTATTGATGCATATAACATTGGTTGGTGGGGAGAATGTCATCATATCCAGTTATCCAATGATAAAATCTCATTAGAAACAGTTTTTGATAAGATCACGAGTATCTATTCAGACAATTTCCACCAAGTACTATTAGTTTTACCATTTGGTAGTCAAGTTGGTTTTACTGCAGAAAAAGAAATAGCAATTGATAGAAAAGGATATTCCATAAGAAGAGATGGTTTAGGAAGCATGTGGTTTTCAGAACAAGAACAGCATATTACCCAAGATCTGTATGGAAAAACCTTATTCATAGGAGAATCATGTTGGTGGGGAAGTTGTTCTGACGAATGTAAACCGTTTGCTTCAGACCAGAAATATAAATTAAAAACATGGAGAGACGTTTATGAACTGACATATGAACATGCATTAAGAGGACATTTTAACACACTAGATTTACGCGAAATACCAGAAACTACAGGCTGGACAACAAAAGCAAAGGACTTAGTAATGGATTTTTGCATAAAAGGTGGATATCGAATTTATCCTACCCAGATTGCATATCCACAAAAAGTTTGTCAAAATGATAGTATTATCATTCAACATACATGGATAAATCGAGGAAACGGTTATTTACCAAATAACGTAAAAAATTGGGGATATAAATATAAACCTGCTTTTGCCTTTATAGATAAAGGAGGAAACGTGATAAAAACCTTTGTAGATTTAAATGCAGAACCATCTATTTGGTTATCAAACCAAAAACATTCTTATGATTTTAAATTCTCTATAGACAAGATTGTCCCTGGAGAATATATTTTGGGAGTTGCTATGACTGACAAAAATAAAAATTGGACTCCTGCTATCAATTTAGCCATTGATAAAGCAGAAATGATCAATGGATGGTACGTAGTTGGTAAAATAAACATACAATGATTTTTTGATTACTAAATATATAGCTATATGAATATTTCATTTAAAAGAACGTTGAATGTACTGTGGGTAAAAGTTTGTTTAGTCTCTTTATTTCTTTTACATTGTACAACTTTCAAGGCACAAGATATAGAATACATAACAATTTATCCGAAAGATAATCAAAAAGGTCTTAATAATCCCAATATGGGATGGTATTATTACAAGTACGACAATTGTTTAGAAAAGTATGGCACTCGTTTTCCTGACAATGAAACATTTGATTATTGGCCTGGGATGACAACGGCATATTACCGAATAGCATGGGGCCATATTGAACCAAAGAAAGGGGAATTTCATTGGGAATTAATAGACAATTCAGCCAAATATTGGATTGCTGCAGGTAAACAAATATGTTTTAGATTAACGGCACTAGAAGGATATGACGGAGCAACTCCAGAGTGGGTTAAATGTGGTTATGAACCAGATAATCCCATATTCTTAGAAGCCTTAGACCATTTTTTAGGTGAATTTGCCAAACGTTACGATGGTAAAGAATATGTTGCCTATATCGATGTTGGTTCTATTGGTATTTGGGGAGAAGGACATCATGACTGTCCTGATGAGGTACGCATAAAACATATTGATCTTTATCTAAAACATTTCAAAAATAGCTTGTTAGTCGTTAGTGATGATATGGGTCCAGATGTTTGTGCATATGCCCGGTCAAAAGGGATTTCAATACGAGACGACAGTGTTATGTGGCATGAAAAATTATTTCCTACACAAGTTTCGTATGATCTATATTGGCCAACCATGCCGACGATTATTGAGACTTGCCATTATGATAATATTAAAGGAAAGAAAAATCCATGGGCTAAAACTTACCCAACTTGGAGTGATATAGCATTGTTGGCAACAATAGAAGAGTATCATGCTAGTTGGGTATCGGTTCATGGTTGGGCAGATGATTTTTGGAAAGAAAGACAAAAGTGTATTCATGAAGCTAATTTACGGATAGGCTATAGATTACAGTTAGTTAAGGCCAAATGGCCCAAAGCTGTTACAATTGGTAACCAAGTTGTATTTGACTTAGACTGGAGAAATGCAGCAGTAGCACCTTGTTATAAAGGTGGTTACGTTAGTATTTCTTTGTTGGATACCAAAGGAAATGTAGTCTGTCAAGGGACAAATATTAGATTCAATGTTAAAGACTTGAAACCAGGCCCTAATACGAGATTAGGGAAAATCCAAAATTGTATGGTTGTATTAACAATACCTATGAACTTATTACCAAAAGAATATAGAGTATATGTTAGTGTTGGAGATAGAAATGGTAGTCCTATTTATCAATTGCCTTATGATGAATCTGATGGGAATAAGAAATATTATCTTGGCAATATTTCAATAATTAAGTAAAAATGAGAAGTAAAGCGGTTATATTTTTGTTGCTGATAAGTCATTTCATAGGAGCTCAGCAAGTGACGGAGATCAAATCGTTGGATGGTGAGTATTGGTGGGGCGGCGTAACGGCCTTGGGCTCAAAGATGCCTTACATACAGCCGATGGAATCTTTTGATCTTTCTTCTCAGAATAATAATAATCAGGTTGTTCCGCTATTGGTCTCTAGTAAGGGACGGTATGTCTGGAGCGATTATCCATTTGCGTTCTCAGTTACGGAACAGGGTATCCGGATTGATTCCAAATACGAACAGGTAAAGGTGCAAGAGGCGGGCCGTTCTTTGCGGGATGCTTATTTGGATGCTTGCCGTCAGCACTTTGCCCCCAGTGGTCAGTTGCCGGATACTTTGTTTTTTACGAAGCCCCAATACAATACATGGATCGAACTGATGTATAATCAGAACCAGGCGGATGTGTTGGATTATGCACGGCAGATCAGCAAACAGGATTTTCCGGGTGGAGTAGTGATGATTGATGATAACTGGCAGAAGTATTACGGAAACTTCGAGTTTAAGCCGGATCGTTTCCCGTCGCCTAAAAGCATGGTGGAAGAGTTGCATGCAATGGGTTTTAAGGTAATGCTGTGGGTTTGTCCGTTTGTTTCTGCTGATAGTCCGGAGTTCCGCGAACTGGAGAAGAAGAAATACCTTTTGAGATGGCAGAATGGAGAAACAGCGATGATCCATTGGTGGAACGGTTATAGTGCCTGTTATGATCTGACGAATCCGGAGGCAAGGGATTATTTTATCTCTCAGTTGAAGAAGATGCAGGACGTTTATCAGATTGATGGCTTCAAATTTGATGCGGGTGACAATGGCTTCTACAGCCATGCGGAACTGAAAGCCTGGAAGTCGGATGCCATTTCTGTCGATCATACCCGGGCTTGGGCGGAAATCGGGTTGCATTTTTCTTTTAACGAGTATCGTGCCTGTTGGCAGATGGGCGGTCAGCCGCTGGTACAGCGTTTGGGCGATAAAGATTATTCCTGGGATGCGGTTCGTCTGTTAATCCCGGAAATGATAGCTGCCGGTCTGAACGGGTATGCGTATGCCTGTCCGGATCTGATCGGAGGCGGACAGTTTGCTTCGTTCTTGGGCATTGATCCTAACCGGTTCGATCAGGAACTGATTATCCGTTCGGCACAGATTCATGCCATGATGCCGATGATGCAATTCTCGGTCGCTCCATGGCGGATATTGAGCCCGGAAAATCTTTCGATTGTTCGCGAAGCGGCTCGTCTTCATGTTCGTATGGCTTCTTATATTATCCGGCAGGCCCGTCATGCAGCTGCCACCGGCGAACCAATTGTCCGGCACCTTGCTTACGAATTTCCGGATCAGGGCTTTGAAACCTGCAAGGATCAATTTATGCTGGGAGACAAATACCTGGTGGCGCCGATGGTAGAAAAAGGAAACAGCCGGGTTGTCAGATTGCCGAAAGGACGATGGAAGGATGACTTGGGAAAGATTCACAAAGGGGGAAAGTCGATCACAATCGATGTTCCGCTGAATCGTTTGCCTTATTATGAAAGATTGTGTGATTAATCGATAGTATATGAAGACACTGGTACATGTTGACAACGAGCAGATTGAATCTGTATTGAAACAATGTAGTATTTGTTTTGTAGGGATGGCGGATACTGATGGAACGCCTTATGTGATCCCGATGAATTTTGGCTACAAAGACGGTTCGCTTTATTTGCATTCGGCTCAGGAAGGCAGAAGCATTTCGATCTTGAACCGGAATCCGCGTGTTTGTATTTCTTTTTGTCCGACAACGGAACTGGCTTATCAGAATGTGGAAGTGGCTTGCAGTTACCGGATGCGGGCCAGCAGCGTTATCTGTTGGGGAAATGTTGTTTTTGAAGAGGATTACGACAAGAAAGTCGAGGCGCTCGATATCCTGATGAAACAGTACACCGACCGTCCTTTTACCTATGGTCGTCCGGCTGTCCTGAACGTCAAGATCTGGCGGGTGGATATCGACGAGATCTCGTGTAAGGAATTTGGAGCTCCTTATCGGAAGGCAGTAGGGAAATAACAGCGTTGTTGCTTTCAATATTAATCTAGTCGAAGAAGCCTTGTCCGTTTGCCAGGCAGGGCTTCAATCGTAAAAAGAGGCCATCTCCTGATCGCTCGACGATGCATTTTCTCGAGGGGAAGTCTTGTTGAGCGGCTCGACGATGCATTTTCTCGAGGGGAAGTCCTGTTGAGCGGCTCGACGATGCATTTTCTCGTGGGGAAGCCCTGTCGAGCAACTCGACGATGCATTTTCTCGTGGGAAAGTTCTGTCGAGCAGCCCGACGATACGTTTTCTCATGCGGAAGCCCTGCCGAGCATGGTTTTTATTCTCAATGAAAAAGGTTATATTTGTTTCTGAATTAATTAATGGGAGGGTAATATGAAGAAAGTAAAAAGTTTTAATGTGTCTCATCTCCGCACAGAAGAGAATTTCGGGTTTCAAATGGATGTAAAAGCATTAGCAGAAAGTTTGCCTACGACAGGCGACTTGGATGCCGAAGGTTTACCCGAAGCCTCGGTGGCAATCTTGACGGAAGCAGTAAATGGTCATACTGCTGCTGTGACCGCACTAGATGATGCCCTGAAAGACTCCTCTTCTGTGCCAAGCAGCACGTTGGCTGCCGAGGCAGAGCAAGGACGCGACGGGGCGTGGCGGGGATTGAATAATTATGTGAAAGCCATGACAGCTTACCCGGAAGGGACAGTGGCCGCCGAGGCACTGGCTGCCAAGGCGTTGATAGACAAGTATGGGGATCCCACCGATAAACCGCAAACGGAAGAGAGTGGTATCCTCCATAACCTGATTCAGGATCTTGAAAACGGTAAAGAAGGGTCTTTCCCGAATTTGCAAGTGGACGTTTGGCTAACAGATCTCAAAAACAAGAACCAGCGTTTCTTGGATTTTTCGAAAATGCGTACCGAAGAAGAGGCTGCCCGCCAGGTGGGTATCGTGAAAGAAAAGATCTTGTTGGTGAACGAGGCTTATTGCAAACTGATCGACACAGTCAATGCGATGGTCTTGCTCAATGGTGAAGATAAGTTTGCTTCGTTTATCGACCAGATGAATATCCTGATCGACCGACAAAAAACGGTATTGAAGGCACGTGCGACCAACAGTGCCAAGAAGAACGATGAGGGCGTGATCAAATTCTGATCCGGATTGATAGAGAAAAGGCTTTCAAATGATGGGAAAACTCATTTGAAAGCCTTTTTTCTATTATCGGCAAATATCTTTCACATCAATCTGTTGGAAGATGAGGTTCGCACCGCTGCCTTCGTAGACGACGCCGAGGGTTTGTCCGTCGATCGACGTGATACAGGAATATCCGGCTCCGCCCCATTCGTCCAGTAAGATCCAGTACTTTTCGGGCCAGGTTTGGCCGTCGTCAAAGCTGAATTTAACGGTTAGCCGGTTGCGCTCGTTGTATGAATTGGGATTCATGAAGACTAACACCGACTTCGGTTGCCCGTCTTTCGTATAATGATGCTTGTGGATAGAAGCCATGCAGGTTGGTTCCGTAAGCACGGCGTGCGACGTCGGGTGTTCTTTCCAGGTCTTGCCCAGGTCGGATGTGGTACAGATTCTCCGTCCGTTGGGCGAGATGACGCCGTGATTCCGGTTGTCGCGCATATTAAGCATGATGTCTCCGTTGTCAAGTTGGACTGCCATGCACTCGGTTGTATTGGAATAAGCCGGATTACTGGTTTTCCAGGTTTTCCCTCCATCCTGACTGTACGTGATATTGGAGAAAGGAAGGCCGTTCTTGTCTCGTCCTTGCGTAGGGAAGACCAGTGTTCCGTCTTTCAAGGTAATGCCGTGTCCCGGTGCCGGTGCAAACAGCCACCATTCCGGTCTTTTGGTGGCCGCGGTGATGTTGACAGGCTCGCTCCAGGTCTTCCCGTCGTCGGTACTTTTCGTTATCAGGAACTGGGATGTCTCTTTGACACCCAAGCCCGGCTGTGAACCCTTTGCCTGCCACTGATGAATCCAGCGCGTACTGTCTTGCGTCAGTCCTTCTACCCATTTCCCGGTATTCCGGTCTAACACCCCATGCATCCACAAGCCGGCTACATATAAATCGCCGGTATTTTCATCCAGCAGGATGCAGGCGTCACTCACACCGTTGTATTTTTCCGGAAGTCCGCCCCATTCGTGCTGGTCGAGTATCCGTTGCATGGGTTGCCAGGTCTGCCCGCCGTCTTCACTTCGGTTCAGGGCAATGTCGATGTCTCCTTGCAGATCCCGTCCGGATTCCCAGCGGGCATCATAGATGGCCAGGAGTGTTCCTTCTTTCGAGGTGATCAATCCCGGAATGCGACTGGTGTGTACGCCGTCTTGCCGGTGTTTCCGAAGGGCAATGCCTGTGCGCAATCCTTCTTTGAAAGAGCCTTGAACGGGATATGTCTTTCCGTTGAGAGTAATTTCCGGGCAGTTGACCAACACCCGATGCTGTAAAGAGGTTTCTTTCTTCAGTCGGACAGCCAGTCCATAATAGCTTGTATCTGCTTCTAAGGGAATATTCAATCGGAAAGTTCCGGTTGGAGACGAAACCTCCGAAAAGGCAATCAAATCAGCAGACTTAATCCGTCCGTTTTTCTGACAGGCATATAATGATATCTGTTCGATGTCACGCAAATCTGTCGTACCTGATAAGTCATACGCAAGGCTTGTCAGGCGTGTTTTCTCTCCCGGAGTCTGGATAATCTGTATATATCCAACCGGATTCACCGCTTCTCCGGCTAAAACCGGTACGGTGGTACGAAGAGAATGAGCCGTTATGTTAGGGCAGACTTCAAACCGGAGAATAGCAGGTGTACGGACACCCGGCTTGATTTCTCCACTGGTGATATAATGTGTTTTTCCGTGTGATACAAGGTTGGTAGTAACTGCAATCGGAGCTTCTGAGATGGCTGTTGTGCTCTGTGTATTCGTGATCGTATGGTAGGCTAAAACCTGATGACTGAACCCCGGATGTGTATCCGAACCTGGTATCAGTTTTTCAACGCCACCCAGGAAAAGGATATGATGACTGCCGACGGCAAGAGCAGTTCCTGCCATCACCGGAAATTCACCTGACAACTTTTTCCATTGTTGGAGGCGGGGATTGTAAACGAATCCGTCGGTCAGTACTTCCATTGCTCCGTCCGGTTGATAATTCCGCCCGCTGAACAGATAGAAACAGTCGTCTGAACCATTATTCTGTATGGTACTGACGGCATAGCCCCGTGCTTTTCCCGGCCAGGATTCCAAGGTTTGCCATCCTTTTTCCGGCTGAGACAGATCGAGCATGAAGAAATGCGAAGTAGCCGCTTCCGGTTTCATTTGTTCTTGTCCGCCGGCCAGAAAAATTTTGTTTCCCAGTTTGGCTCCGGTCATATTCGCTAGCGGAACAGGCAATTTCGGCCAGTTCTTATCTATTTCGACTTTCCTGTTGTGCATCCGGATGGCAAATACTTCGCTATAACATTGCTTGGCATCGCATCCGCCAATACATAAAATCCCATCTGTCAACGGAATGGATACACCGTATGCCCGTGCAGAAGGCAAGGCTTCTTTCATTTCTTTCCAAGCAGATGAGGCATCGTTGAGATTCTTATAGTAGAGCGTATTCCACCATGTTTTCGTACCTCCATTCCAAGGAGTGGCATCCGGAAAGTTTGCACCGCCGGCAATGAACAGAAAATCGCCGATACATCCGGAAAAAGCTCCAGCCAATCCGGGATGAGGCTTTCCGTCGATGTAGGGAAGGGTGAGGGAAGAATCCCAGCGGATGTTTTCCGTTGTTTGTATCGGCGCCTGAGGATTTGCTAAAACGGATTGGCAAAATAAGAACAAGCAGGCTACGAACCAGCTGTGCATTTTTATGATTAGATTTGACATATACCTGAAAATTTAATAGATGAAGAATAAAGAACCGCAGAAATATTTATATAAACAAATCTGTTTTCTTTATTAACTTTCATTTACTATTCCGGCCCTAAATAAAAGGCTAATCTATTCTTTTCTTGGATGTGCTTTTGTTTTATGGAAGAATAGGTGAATTTTATTTTATTCGCCCACGCTGAATATATATTCGCCCTCAGTGAATACATATTCTCCGACGCAGAATATATGTTCGCCGTGGGCGAATAAAGATTTTGTAGTTAACAAATGAATTATGACACATGAAATTTGGAAAGAAAAATAAACCGGCAATTCGTTTTTCATTTCTAAAAGTTTATTACATTTGCAAACTATCATAGTATCATAAGTTTGGAACAGATGAAAAAGATTATTGGATTACTCATGTTGCTGGTAGCTTTTACGGCTTGTGAAGGACCAATGGGCCCCGAAGGTCCTATGGGTCCGGAAGGACCTGCCGGAAGTGATGGCGGTGTTGTTGAAGGGTGGAGATATATCACAGTAGAAGTTGATAGTAAAGATTGGCAGTTAATTAATGATGCTGATGGCAATCCTTATTATTATTATGAAGTGGCATGGGATGAGCTGAATGATTATGTGTTTGAAGAAGGAATTGTATTGGGAAATCTCTATACATTCGTGGGTGATGCCGAGACTATAACCTCATTACCATATATATATCATCGCCAAAATGCTCAAGGACAACAATGGACAGAAACTTATTTCTTTGATTATAGTCCTGGTTGGGTCGCTTTTTACGCTAAATATAGTGATTTTGCGGTAGAAGAAAAACCAGCTACAATGAAATTCCGGGTTTCAATTCTCTGGTAAAAGGGTATGAGATAATACTACATGGAAGCACAGCAACAGCATAGCAGTATAATCAGCCGAACCGTTCTCGAATTATCTGATGAGGCTTCTTATCAGTCGCTGTTTCATAGCCGTCGTGATGAAGAGGCTTTGCCTTCGGGAGAGATGCTAAAACGCATTGTTGATTTATGTCGTGCTATTTTATTCCCCGGTTATTATGGTTCTGCCCGGATTAATAAACAGACAATCCGGTATCATTTGGGTGTATTGGTGGAAACACTGCATAGTTTGCTGGCGAAAGAGATTCATGCCGGGTTGTGTTTTGCTGAGACCTCGTGTGAAGCTTGTGCAGACCGGCTGGAGATAGAGGCTGTTGCGCTTTCAGAACAATTTATTGCTTCGCTGCCGCAGTTGCGTTATTTGTTGGCAACGGATGCCGAAGCTACTTACAATGGTGATCCTGCCGCACAGAATTTGGGAGAGGTTATTTTCTGTTACCCCGGATTCCGTGCCATTTGTAATTATCGTATCGCACACCAATTGGATCAGTTGGGTGTGCCTTATATTCCTCGAATCATAACAGAACTGGCTCATTCGGAAACGGGTATTGATATTCATCCGCGGGCCAGAATTGGGCATCACTTTTCGATCGACCATGGCACCGGAACGGTGATTGGCGAAACGAGTGTGATTGGTAATTATGTCCGTATTTTCCAGGGAGTAAGTTTGGCCGGAGAAAAGTTCCCTCCGGATGAGAATGGCAATGCGATTCGCGGTGTTGACCGGCATCCGATTGTAGGAGACCATGTAACTATCTATTCGAATGCGACGTTGTTGGGACATATTCATGTGGGCGACGGAGCAACGATCTTTGGTAATGTATGGTTAACCCGGGATGTGGCGGCTGGCGAGTCGGTATATCAACAGAGTTGACAAATCATAAATGAACGGGAAACAAGATAATATTAGTTTAACAATATAACAGATTAACAACAACATGGCAGTGGCTCTTCAAGTCAAGAGTCCTGTTAGCCAATTTAAGTAATAAAATGGGAGAGACATTTGAAATGGTGGCCAAAACCCTGTATGGGTTGGAAGAGATATTGGCCGGCGAATTATTAGCTTTGGGTGCCAACGATTTGCAGATAGGCCGCCGTATGGTTTCGTTTACGGGCGACAAGGCTTTATTGTATAAGGCGAACTTCTATTGTCGCACGGCTTTGCGTATTTTGAAACCAATCTATCACTTCAAAGCAAAAGATGCCGATACGGTGTATAAGGAAGTGATGAAAGTTGAATGGGAAAAGTATCTGACTTTGGATAAGACTTTCGCCATCGATTCTGTTATTTATTCGGAAGATTTCAACCATTCGAAATTTGTTGCCTATCGAACGAAAGATGCTATTGTGGATTATTTTATCGAGAAATTCCATAAACGTCCGTCGGTTCGTGTGAACAATCCGGACCTATACATTAATATACATATATCACATAACGATTGTACCCTGTCAATTGACAGTTCCGGTGAAAGCCTGCACAAGCGTGGTTATCGGGTGGATCAGACAGAAGCACCGCTGAATGAAGTGCTGGCTGCCGGTATGATCCTGAAGACTGGCTGGAAGGGCGAATCGAATTTCGTAGATCCGATGTGTGGTTCCGGTACATTGCTGATCGAGGCTGCCATGATTGCCTTGAATTCCGTCTGACAAAGGAAGAATTAGAAGCAGCAATTACGCCAAAGACAAAGCTGTTAGTGCTGCCATTCCCGAACAATCCGACCGGAGCGGCTATCACAAAAGATGAACTCCAGAAATGGGTAGATTATGATGCCGATTTGTTCGATCAGATTTATAACGATGACAGCCAGGAACGCGAATTTACGTTCAAGTGTTATGGCTCGGATATCTCACAGCAGGCAATCGATATTGCCCGTGAAAATATCCGCAGTGCCGGTCTGATGAAATATGTGGAATTGGAAACCAAACCGTTCCAGCAATATACAGAAGCGCCGCAGCCGGGTATTCTGGTAACGAATCCTCCGTATGGCGAACGTATTTCCAGTCGGGATTTGCTGGGCTTGTACAATATGATTGGTGAACGATTGAAACATGTGTTCATGGGATATCGGGCATGGATCTTGAGTTATAAGGAAGAATGTTTCGATAAGATCGGTTTGCATCCGTCTGAAAAGATCAAATTGATGAATGGTTCGCTGAGTTGTGAATACCGTTGCTATGAAATGTTTGAGGGAACCAAGAAGGAATTCAAGGCCAATCAGGCAGAAGAAAAGAAACAAGGTAATAACAGCAAGCGCGAACATAAGCAGGCGGATTTCAAACATAAGAAAGTAGATCGTCCGGAACGTCGTTTTGCTGCGGCTCATCGGGATGAAGATGAGGATTATGGCAATCGGTACAGTGAAAAACGTCCGGCGAAGATGCGCTATCGGGATAACAGTGACCGGAAACGGTTGGATAAGAAATCGTCGTTCGGTGGTAAAAAGAAAGGACGTTTCTATGAAGATTAAGTATTGGCTTATCGGACTTCTTTTTCTTCCTATGGCATTGATGGCGCAGCAAAAGGATTTGACTTTGCAGGATCTGATCCCGGGAGGGAAGAACTATGCCAAGTTCGTTCCGAAGAGTTTGGCACAGTTGCAGTGGAATGGTGATGCTTATTTGTATGCAAAAGGAGATACGGTTTGGACAGGAGAGGCACCGAAATGGAAAAAATCGGTGTTGCTGACGAAGACCGGATTGAATGACGCACTCGAAGCAGTCGGACAGAAAAAGGTTGGTTCGTTGCCTTACTTCTCTGTCCCTTATGCAGGACAATCTTTGTTGTCGTTTATGGCTAATCAGCATTTGTTCCATTATAATTATGCAGAGAAGAAGATTGTAGCGGATTATGCCTTGCAGCCGGG
>ENA-OPBX01000792-OPBX01000792.1-human-gut-metagenome-genome-assembly--contig:-NODE-792-length-19568-cov-3.166248_pt1 | contig 19568 bp, 20 predicted proteins | sample MGYA00241075_ERZ501466 | MGnify/ENA primary metagenome ERZ501466 (study PRJEB25962, sample SAMEA2042633) | human gut metagenome | biome: human gut; feature: human-associated habitat; material: faeces...
GGTTGGCAGAAAGCAGTATGGCGGTCAGTCCACTCACATTCCAGTGAAGGTTTGCATGAGCGGTGTTATGCCGATTATCTTTGCAATGTCCTTCATGTCTTTGCCGAGTACCATCGAGCTGTTTAAGCCGATGTACGATGATCCGGTTGGCGGCTGGCAGAAGTTCTATAATGGATTCCTGACCTTCTTCCATACCAACAGCTGGGGTTATGCAGTGATTTATTTCGTTCTGATTATTGCATTTAACTACTTCTATGTATCCATGCAGTACAATCCGATCGAAATTGCAAACAATCTGCGGCAGAGCAATGGCGGTATCCCAGGCATTCGCCCGGGCAAGCCAACATCCGATTACATTCAGCGTGTCCTTTCCAAGATCACTCTGGTTGGTGCATTCTTCCTCGGCATTATTGCAATCTTCCCGATTGCGATGAACAAGGCAGACCCGAACCTCAGTTCTTTGGCAATGGGCGGTACTACCATTCTGATCGTTGTCAGCGTGGCTTTGGAAACAGTTCGTACATTGGAATCCGAAATGATGATGCGTCATCATAAGGGTTTCCTGGAATAAGGAGGATATCCCCATGAATTTGATTCTTTTAGGAGCTCCGGGTGCTGGAAAAGGTACTCAGGCAGAGGTCATTTCAGAAGCATTGTCCATTCCGCAGATTTCCACTGGCAATATGCTGCGGGAAGCGGTGAAGAATGGTACCGAATACGGGCTGAAAGCAAAAGCAGCTATGGACAGCGGTGCATTGGTTTCCGATGAAATCGTTATCGGAATCCTGAAAGACCGCATCGCACAGCCAGACTGCAAGAACGGATTTATTTTGGACGGCTTTCCGAGAACCGTCCCGCAGGCGGAAGCACTCGACAAGATGGGCGTTACCATCGACAAGGTGCTGGAAATCTATGTACCGGACGAAACCATTAAAGAACGGGTCTCCGGCAGAAGAGTCTGCGAAGGATGCGGTGCATCTTATCACATTAAGTATAAGCCGACAAAGGTAGAGGGCGTTTGCGATAAGTGCGGTGCGGCAACTGTGATCCGCAAGGATGACAAGCCGGAAACCGTTCTCGATCGGCTCGCTGTTTACCACGCTCAGACTGAACCGCTGAAAGATTACTATGCAAAGCAGGGAAAACTGGATACGGTCGTTGGTCAGGAAGAATTGTCGGATACAACCAAGCTGACATTAGCAGCAGTAGGTGCGTAATCAATGATTACAATTAAATCCAGAAGCGATCTGGAAAAACTGAGAGAAGCGGGACGTGTTGCCGCACAGGCATTGGAACTCGCAGGGAAATCGATCCATCCGGGGATGACAACTTACCAGTTGGATAAGATTCTGCATGATTTCATTGTTCACAGCGGTGCGACCCCGACGTTTCTCGGATACGGCGGGTTTCCCGCAAGTGCGTGTATCTCCATCAATGAAGAAATCATTCACGGCATTCCAAGTCGGCATCGTGTGATCAAAGCCGGCGACATCGTCAGCGTAGACGTTGGGGCAACTTTGAACGGTTTCGTTGGAGATAATGCCGCTACGTTTCCGGTTGGAGATGTTTCGCAGGAAGCACTGGATTTGCTGGCGGTAACAAAGGCAAGTCTGTTTGAAGCCATTGCAGCGGCACAGGTCGGTGCAAGACTTGGTGACGTTTGTCATGCAGTGGAAGCATATTGCTCCGAACGGGGCTATGGCATTGTTCGGGAATATTGCGGCCACGGAATCGGACGGGAAATGCACGAAGATCCGGAAGTTCCGAATTACGGAAAGCCGGGACACGGTGTGCGTCTGATGCCGGGTATGACATTCTGCATTGAACCCATGATCAATCAGAAAGGCGATGCCGTTCGGGTTCTGAAGGATGGCTGGACGGTTGTGACCGCTAACGGCAGTCTTTCCGCCCATTTCGAACATGAGATTGCAGTCACAAAGGATGGCCCAGTCATTTTGACACGGCCATAACGGAGGAAACTGTATGGAATGGCAGCAGGGCAGCATCGTGCTTGCAACTGCCGGTCGGGATGCAGGGATGTATTTTGTGGTTGTCGCAGCCGACGAACACTTCGTCTGGCTGGCAAACGGCAAACGTAGAACCCTTGCAAATCCGAAACGGAAGAACAAAAAACATGTACAGCAAACCGCTACTGTGATTGCTCTGACATCATGGACGGATAAACGGCTTCGTACATGGCTGAACGAATTTGCAGCCGCACAATAGAACCCAATCAGGGAGGGTATCAACGTGTCAAAAGAAGATATGATTGAAGTGGAAGGCGTTGTTCTGGAATCCCTTCCGAACGCCATGTTCAAGGTGGAGTTACAGAACAAGCACGTGATTCTGGCGCATGTGTCCGGAAGACTGCGGATGAATTATATCCGAATTGTGCCGGGCGATAAGGTAACGGTAGAAATGTCACCCTATGATTTGACAAAGGGTCGGATTACTTGGAGAGCAAAGTAAGCCGGCAGAAGCAAAGGAAACGGTTTATCTGATAAGGAGGTAAAACCAATGAAAGTAAGACCTTCCGTAAAGCCGATTTGCGAAAAATGCAAAGTGATTAAGCGTAAGGGCAAAGTAATGATCATCTGTGAAAATCCGAAGCATAAGCAGCGTCAGGGCTAATGCTTTGAACTTTTAAATGGAGGTGCGATTAGAATGGCAAGAATAGCAGGTATTGACCTTCCGAAGAATAAGCGGGTACAGATTGGCTTGACTTATATCTATGGAATCGGTCGCAGCACAGCAGACGAAATCCTCGCTCGTACCGGTGTTGATCCGGATGTTCGGGTAAAGGATCTGTCTGAAGAAGACGTTGCAAAGCTGCGTGACGATATCGACAAGCACTGCATCGTTGAGGGCGACCTGAGAAGAAATGTCGCAATGGATATCAAGCGTCTGGTTGAAATCGGTTGCTACAGAGGCGTTCGTCATCGGAAGGGTCTGCCGGTTCGTGGTCAGCGGACAAAGACCAATGCAAGAACACGCAAGGGTCCGGTAAAGACCATCGCAAATAAGAAGAAGTAAGGAGGGGTCGTTTTGGCACAGCAGAAGGGAAAGAAGGTTGTGATCAGACGCCGGAGAGAACGGAAGAACATCGAAAACGGCGCAGTACACATCCAGTCTACATTCAACAACACCATCGTTACCATTACCGATACACAGGGTAATGCAATCAGCTGGGCAAGCTCTGGCGGACTCGGCTTCAGAGGCTCCAGAAAGTCTACTCCGTTCGCAGCACAGACCGCAGCAGAAACCGCTGCAAAGGCTGCTATGGAACACGGACTCAAGAGCGTAGAAGTTTATGTAAAGGGACCGGGTGCCGGCAGAGAAGCAGCCATCCGTGCTTTGCAGACGGTTGGTCTGGAAGTCAAGATGATCAAGGACGTTACACCGATTCCGCATAACGGTTGCCGTCCGCCGAAGAGACGTCGTGTCTAATCATACAGGAGGTGTAAAGAAATGGCAGTAAGCAGAGAACCAATCCTGAAACGGTGCAGATATTTGGGCATCAGCCCGATGGTAATGGGCATCTCCAAGGAATCCAACCGGAATCCGGGTGCCAACAACCGCAAGAAGCTGTCGGAATACGGCATGCAGCTGAAGGAAAAGCAGAAGCTGAAGTTCATCTATGGCGTTGGCGAAAAGCAGTTCTATCACTACTTTGAAATCGCTACCAAGATGGAAGGTAAGGCTGGTGACAACCTGGTTACCTGTCTGGAAAGCAGACTGGATTCTGTTGTTTTCCGTATGGGTCTGGCTCTGACCAGAAGAGAAGCAAGACAGCTTGTTACGCATAAGCATTTTACAGTAAACGGCGTAAGAGTGGATATTCCGTCTTATCGTGTGAAGGTCGGCGATGTAATCGCTCTGCACGATACCAGCAAGAGCAGCCAGAAGTTCAAGGACGTTGTAGAACAGACTGCTGACCGTACGGTTCCGCTGTGGCTGGATGTAAATAAGGAAGCTTTCAGTGCAACTGTTACCCGGATGCCGGTACCGGAAGATCTGGATTACGAAGTAGCAGCACATCTGATTGTCGAATTGTACTCCAAGTAATGCCGATTATCCGCATAAGACGAAGAAACAAAAGACTAAGCGAATGCGTAATAGGAGGGTGCTTTTATGCTGGAGAAAATTGAAAAGCCGGAACTTGAGACAGTCGAACTGCGGAGTGACGGAAAGTACGGTAAGTTCGTTTTAGCACCACTGGAACGTGGCTACGGAACCACACTTGGTAATAGCCTGCGGCGTGTGCTGCTCTCCTCGCTGCCCGGTGTCGCAGTCAACTCCGTAAAAATTGACGGCGTACACCATGAACTGTCTACGATCCCTGGCGTAAAAGAGGACGTAACAGAAATCATTCTGAGTCTTAAGGGTCTTACGGCAAAGCTGTACGGAGACGGGCCGAAGACAATCTATATTGAAGCAGAAGGCGAATGCGAAGTTACTGCCGGCGATATCAAAACCGATTCCGAAGTCAACATCCTCGACCCAGGCATGCACATTGCAACCCTGGGAAAAGATGCAAAGCTTTATATGGAAATCGTCATCGACCGGGGCAGAGGCTATGTGTCTGCGGAACGCAATAAGCAAATGATAAATTCGCCCATTGATGTGATCGCAGTTGACAGTATTTATACTCCTGTATTAAAGGTAAATTATCAGGTCGAGGACACACGGCTTGGACAGGTTACCGATTATGATAAGCTGACCCTGGAGGTTTGGACAGACGGTACGATCTCTGCAAAGGAAGCAATATCACAGGCAGCCAATCTCCTCAACGAGCATCTGAAACTGTTTGTCGATCTCTCCGATGAATCGAGCATAACGGAAGTTCTTGTGGAAAAGAACGAGAAAGGTAAGGAAAAGATCCTGGAGATGACCATTGAGGAACTTGACTTATCAGTGCGGTCCTTCAACTGCTTGAAGCGTGCGGGCATCAATACGGTAGACGATCTGATCAATAAGTCCGAGGAAGAAATGATGAAGGTTCGGAATCTCGGCAAGAAATCATTTGACGAAGTGCGGGAAAAACTGCAGTCACTGGGGTTTGACCTGTCTTCTGACGAAGACTGAAACGAAGAACAAGGAACATGATAGCGTGCTTATCATGCAACGATAAAGGAGTGAAACACGATGCCGGGTAGCAGAAAACTGGGCAGAACAACCGACCACAGAAAGGCTATGCTGCGTGCAATGGTTACTTTCCTGTTGGAAAACGGACAGATTGAAACCACCGTTACACGTGCAAAGGAAGTACGTGCGGTTGCAGAAAAGATGATTACCATCGCAAAGACCAACGACTTACATTCGAAGCGTCAGGTTATGGCATATGTCACAAAGGAAAGCGTTGCCAAGAAGCTGTTCGATGAAATCGCACCGAACTATGCAGATCGGCAGGGCGGCTATACCAGAATCATTAAGACCGGCCCACGTCGTGGGGATGCGGCTGAAATGGCTCTGATTCAGCTGGTATAAAACCAATTAAACACATTCAGCGGGCATTCCGCTGCTGCAAGAGGCATGGCAGATTCGTTTCTGCTATGCCTTTTTCTCTTTTTCGACGCAGAATTTGGTCAAAACGACCAGAAAACATGAAAACATTTATGTATTTTTACTAAAAATTCAAGTTTTCTCTTTACATTTGCCCCACATTACGGTATAATAAATATGTGCGTTGCAGACACATTTCTTATGTTGTGGCGGAACAACTGCTTGAACATGAGGACGCAGGCTTTCTTTCTGCGTGATTTGTTTCGGAAATGGGGAGGGCGATAACGTCAATGAAAAAAACTGCCGGTGAAACGGCGGAACGGCTTGCAGAATATGCAGTGGTACACTTGGGGAAGTGCTGGAATCATGGCATAAAATCGTTTCGCAGACATTCTTGTTTTTGAGGAATTTCGTATGAATCTTGAAATTCGTGCAGGATGTCCTTGTTCTTTGGTAATTTGTACAATTTCGCCAACGGTTCTTGTTTGAATTTGTACAAAAACTTTGAATATGTATTGACATTTCTGTGGGAATATTCTATAATAGTACTAATTCCATCAGGGGCTTTTCATGTGCTCTGAAAAATACGAGAATGTATTGAATTTTATTTCATCGGGAAAGGTATGCGGCCATCGCAAGGGCTTGCATACGAGAAAGAAGGAGGAAAACAATGAAAACAAAAAGAACAATGGCAGGTATTCTGGCAATGGCAATGGCTGCGTCTGCATTGGCATTCAATCCGGTATTTGCAGCAGGAGAAATCGGCATTTCTGCGGAAAAGGTTTCTGCAAAGGCAGGAGCTGAATTTACGCTGGCTGTTTCCCTCAAGGATGTTCCGTCTACTGGGGTTGGCGGCTGCGAATTTTCCCTCGCTTATGATAGCAGCATTGTAACGGTTACTGGCGTTACTGCTGGTACAGTTGCACAGACTGGTGCGGATGATCAGGAATCTGCATTTGCTGGCGAAGCACCGAGCTTTGACAGCAATTTTTCAACTGCTGGTGTCATTGATGTCATCTATTCTACTGGTTTAACAGACAGTGCTTATATGGTAAAGCAGGACGGCGTGTTCCTGACCATTACGGGTACAGTCAACGAAAGTGCAAAGGTTGGCGATGTTTCTGAATTTAAGATTCAGCCAATCGACCGGGAAACCACTCCGGGTTCTGGCACAAAGAATGATCAGATTGTATTCGCAAGCATTGCAGAAGATGGAACGGTTTCTAACTATGATACCGTTGTCAGCGATGGTTCTGTAACAGTTGTTGGCGACAGCGAAACAACAACCGCTGTAACGACCACAACTGATTCTGAGTCTACTACTACTGTAACCAAGGAAACAACTGATGCCAAGGAAACAACAACGGGATCAGAAGACGAAGCAAATTACGGTGACGCAAATCTGGACGGCAAGGTTGACCTGACAGATGCAGTTACACTGAATAAGTATCTGGCTGGTTTGGTTACTGCAAGTGAACAGGCTGTAAAGAACATGAACGTTTATCTGGATGATAATGTTGATGAAACAGATACAACTTATCTGATGAGATTCGTTTTGAACATGGAAGGCTATCAGAATCTGCCTTTCCTTCCAGAAGACTAATCATTCCCCATTTTTTCAATTTGGTTCTAGCTTCGGAAGAGATTCCGCTCTTGCCGAATGATAGTACATTTTAATTGCATTATGCAAAGAAAGGAAAAAGAAACATGAAGAAACGAACGAGAATTGCTTCTCTGGTTGCTGCTGTTGCAATGACTGTTTCTGCATTGCCAATGGCTGGTCTTCCGGCACTTGCAATTCAGACAACAGATGATGGCACTCACGGCTGCCTGTCGAATGCAGTTTACCAGATCCGCAAGGCACCGGATAATTTGAATGCACCGGCAAGTGCAAGCAATCCAACACAGGATGTGGTAGAAATCTCCAGAGATGATCTTGCAAATGGAGATTATACGTTTAAGGCTGGCGTCTATATCAAGGCAGATGGTCAGATGAGTGCTGATGACTTTGTATCAACTGTCAGCATGAAGTGGAAGTCTTCTAATTACAACTATATGCAGTTTAAGTTGGATGATTACAACACTACAAGACCGAGAGAACTTTATGAACTCTCTGATGGCTCTACTTTTGGTGCAACTTTAAGACCGTTTGCAATTTCACGGCTTGCTTTCAATCCGAACTTTCAAGATACTGGTTATTATCTGAAGGAATGGACTGTTGTAACCAATGAAACTGCAGTAGAACCGTGCACAGGTACACCTGTTTATTCTGCTGGCCCGAACAAGATTAAGTTCACTTGTACATACTTCACAGAAGGTCAGAAAAAAGACCCGAATGATGAGAAAAGCCCGATTATTCCGGTACAGAGTTCCAAGGTTACAAAGGAATTTGTTCTGGATCTGAATGTAGATGAAGAAACCCATACTGCTACTTATGACTTTGAAGTACCGCAGCAGGGCACACAGCCAGGTCCATATCCGATGTTTGCATATCACGGTGTCATCCATAACTATGATCCGTCTACTCCAGAAGGAGAGACAATCAACGGCGACAACGATATGACCAGAATGCAGTATAGTAAATCCTATAAAATCAACTGGTTGGATGGCAAGTCGGATTCTTATCCGCTGACAACATTCGATGTTACCATGTCGAAGGATACACCGGATGGCTACTATTATATCAGCTTTGATACAGAATCTGGTTCTCCTTATGTAGAAAATGGTGAATCCATCCTCTTGAAGATGAATCGTCTGGTTCATTCTTATAAGGAAAACGGCAAGTCTAGAACAGAAACCTTGTATCCGTCTGGCTTGGAAGATGAATCAAACTTCCTGGTTGTTAAGGTCGGCGATGCAGAAGCTCCGACTACAACAACAGCTGCTACCACAACCACTACAGCAGAAGCTACTACAACCGTTTCTGAAACCACTGTACCGGTAACAACTGCTGCTGAATCTACCACAACGGCTCCTGCAACTACCAGCGAAGCACAGGCTACCACTACAAGTAATAGTGGACTGGTTGTTGGCAACGAACCGACCATGGCAGTCAACAACGGCGAAAAGATTTTCGTAACACCGGAACAGAAGTACGCAAAGATTCCGCTGAATCTGTACAATGCACCGGATACCGAAGGTATCACCGTTGCATTTAAGACCGATGGCGAAGGTGCAGCAACCCAGGCACTGTTGAATGCAAGCAGCGATACTTACCAGTCTTACTATGCAGTAGACGAATTCCTGAACCTCGGTAGCTGGGAAGAAAACCCGAAGGGTCTGAGCTGGGGCGTTCCGTCCTCCGGTACACAGAAGGTTACCGGCAGCAACCTGGTAAATGGTGACGCATTCTTCACCTTGTTCTACAACATTCCGGATGAAGCAACTGTTAAGAGCATTGCAGCAGCAAATGGTCTGGAACTGAAGCAGGATGCTGAACACGGTACTTATTACGAATTCCCGCTTGTTTTCGAAAAAGAAAAGCTGAACAACAAGGGCGGTAAGCTGCTTGACTGGGCTGGCACAAACAACACCAAGGTAAATGCAGTTTATGTAGATGGTAGCCTCATCGTAAAGATGGAAGATACCACTACAACTACAACAACAGGCACAACAACAGGCACAACAACAGGCACAACAACCGGTACTACTACAACTGTAACAACAACCGCATCTGATGCAACTACTACAGCAGCAGATAGCACAACTACAAGCGGCAGTGCAACTACTACTTCTGCAGCAGCTACAACAACTTCTGGCAATGCAGAAACCACAACTGGTTCTACAACTGGAACAAATGACTCTGGTGAAACTACAACCACTACAAAGGGTCAGCTGGTTCCGCTGTACGGTGACGTGAATGTCAATGGTCAGGTAACCATCGTTGACGTGGTACTCCTGAACAAGGCAATTGCTGGCAAGGCAGAATTGAGCGAACAGGCATTCTTGAACGCTGACTGCGGTAACGTGGATCAGGTTCTGGATGAACACGACCTGAACGCACTGATGCAGTACCTCGTAGGGATTGTACAGCAGCTCCCAGGAGAAGCAAAGTAAGATTCGATTCCTACATCACTCCTAATTCTTAAAGCAACGCCGTTCCCGGTAACACGGGGGCGGCGTTGTTGTTTTGTGAAAGAGATACCACAAAAGCAAAAAAATCAGAATATTCATGAAAAGTGACAAAAAAGCCAGATAGGATATGGCGTAAAAGCACGGATGATATGAATAAAATCACGTTCTTTTAATACTCAAACAGTTTTTTGTGCTGGGGATACAGCTTTTTTGTCCATTTTCACGGAAACAATTTCGGCAAAATATACAAATACGAGAATCCGGTTTTGTGTGGATTTACTGAAAATTCAAAAATAACTTTACATTATTGTAGGCATATGCTATAATAATTTCAGTGAGAATTTTTTAGGCTTTTTGTGTGCATATGAGAAAAAGCCGGAAATTCTGCGGGTTCGGTTTCAAGGGGTTTACCGTTGGAACAAAAAAATCTATATTTTTTTATCTTTTAAGGAGGATACTTATGCTGAAAAACAAATTCGGTAAGAAGGCAGTTGCAGCAGTAATGGCTGCAGCAATGACCGTTTCCGCAACTGCAATGGGTCTGTCTTCCATTACCGCAAGTGCCGCTGTAACCGGTTTTGAAGAATTCGGTGCTGGTACTTTTAACGATGGTGTTGGTCTGCCGTGGCATATCTGTGAAAGTGCTACTGGTACCATGAAGTTTGAAGTGGCAAATGGCTGCTACAACATCCTGATCACCAACCCAGGTGGTTTGTCCAACAACGGTGAAGGTCGTTGGGACTGCCAGTTCCGTCACAGAGGTCTGACCATCGAAGCAGGTCATACTTATCGTTATACTTATTCTGTTTGGGCAAACAAGGATATAAAGATTTATGCAAAGTTGGGCGACATCACTGATGATAACCTGGAAAACTGGCACCAGAACGGTGAAAAGCTCCAGATGGATTATGATGAAAATCTGGATGACCAGCAGCTGTCTGAAAAGCTGAAGAGTGCTTCCAAGACTGGTGAAAAGGTTGATTACGGTCAGGGCTGGGATAGCTGGAAAAATCAGCCAACCACAACTGCAAACAAGTGGACCACTTATGCTTGGGAATTCACAGCAGAAAAGAATTCAAATGGTACTGCTGAAATGACCTTCCACCTTGGTGGTACAACACCACAGTTCGGTCAGGACTTCATCTGTTGCGAAGCTGGTACTTTGCTGAAGTTCGATAACTTGGCTTTGGTAGATATGACCGATGACAAGTCCAACTACAATGCAGATGCTGCTTATGAACCGACTGGCGTAGAAGTAAACCAGGTTGGTTACTATCCGCTGCTCGAAAAGAAGGCAACTTTGATTCTGGATGGTCCGGATACCACTGCAAAGGATTTCCAGGTTAAGGATTCCAGCGGTGCAGTTGTATATGAAGGCAAGACTGATGCTTCCAGAGGCGGCGAGGTTTGTGATGGTTCTGAAACCTACAACCAGATTATCGACTTCTCTGATTTCCAGACCGAAGGCACTGGTTACACTATCACTTGCGATGGCAAGACTTCTCTGCCGTTCGACATTGGCAACAACATCTATGATGGCATGACCACCAATGCAATGAACTACTTCTACCAGAACCGTTCTGGTGTAAGTATTGATGCAGCTTACATCACTTCTCAGGGTGAAAACAGCGATAAGTCCAAGCTGGCTCGTGAGGCTGGTCACAATCCGGATACCGCTTACATCCAGAACAAGTGGGTATACATCATTCCGGATGAAAACTCTATTGAAAAGAACAATGGTACCATCGATGTAACCGGCGGTTGGTATGACGCTGGTGACCACGGTAAGTACGTTGTAAACGGCGGTGTTTCCATGTGGACACTGTTGAACCTGTATGAAAGCGACCTGATGGCAGGCGATGCTTCTAAGTGGGCAGATGGCTCTGGCACAGTTGTTGTTCCGGAAAGTGGCAACAGTATGCCGGATATCTTGGACGAAGTAAAGATTGAAGCTGACTTCTTCAAGAAGATGCAGAGAAACGACGGCATGGTTTACCACAAGATCCACGACTATAAGTGGACTGCATTGTGCGTAGCTCCGGCTGATGATGAACTGACTCGTATTGTAAAGCCGGTTACTTATGCAGCAACTCTGAACTTTGCAGCAGCAATGGCACAGTATGCAAGACTGGCTAAGGATTATGACAAGGATGCTTCTGGTTACTTGGCAGATGCTGAAAAGGCTTATAAGGCAGCAAAGGCTTCCTACAAGCCATTCAGCAACGACTGGGGTTCTGACCAGTACGCAGACCTCGAATCTCTGTACGCTCCGATCGCTCAGAATAAGGGCGGTGGTCCTTACGGTGACACTGATGTAGAAGATGAATTCTACTGGGCAGCTTGCGAACTGTACATTGCTACAGGCGACGCTTCCTATAAGACCGATCTGGAAGGCTATACTGCAGGTGCTGGTGCTTACGGCGTAGATACTGCTCTGTATGGCGGCGAAAATAACGGTACTCGTTCTTCCTTCACATGGGGTACTCTGGCAAGCTTGGGTACATTCTCTCTGTGCGTAAATGCAAAGGATATGCAGGAAAAGGGCTTGCTGTCTGCTGACGAAGTAAGCACCATCCAGAAGAATGTAAAGCAGGCTGCTGACTACTTCATCGACCTCGAAAATCAGTCTGACTTCGGTATTCCGTATGTTGGTCATGACTACAATGCAGATGTTTGGTCGGTTGCTGACTATGAAGCTGGCAACGGTGTAGACGGCGTTGTAAGCAAGGAACTGAAGAACGGTTATGAATGGGGTTCTAACTCCATGGTTATGAACAATGCAATCACAATGGCATTGGCTTATGACATCGACCACGAAGCAAAGTACATCAACGGTGTATCCACTGCTATGGACTACATCCTTGGTAGAAACGTAATCGAACAGTCCTACGTCACCGGTTATGGTGAACACTGCCTGAAGTACCCACACCACAGATGGTGGTCTGGTCAGCTGGATTCTGAACGGTTCCCGTATGCTCCGGATGGCGTTCTGTCTGGTGGCCCGAACTCCGAAATGCAGGACCCGATGATTCAGGGTGCAGGTTATAAGGCTGGTTCTCTGGCTCCGATGGCTTGCTACTTGGATAACGTAGAAGCTTGGTCTGTAAACGAATGTACCATCAACTGGAACTCTCCGCTGGTATGGATCGCATCCTTCCTGGAAGACGAAGCTCCGAATGTAAGTAAGGAAACTGACGTTACTACTACAACTACTACAGATTCTGACTCTACAACTACCACAACAACTACTGTAGCAACCACAACTGCAAGTGGCGAAACCACTGCTGCAACTACAACTGCAAGCGGTGCAACCACAACAACTTCTGGCACTGCAACTGATGTTGATCCGAATGCAGATAACATCGGTGACGTAAACCTGGATGGCATTGTAGATATCTTGGACGCTGTAATGCTGAACAAGTATCTGGCTGGCGTTGTACAGCTGAGCGATCAGGCTCTGCGGAACGCAAACTGCGATCAGAGTGCAGATGACATTGACAACGTTGGTGAAAGAGATACCACAGTTCTGGTAAGATTCGTCCTGAACGTAGAAGGCTACCAGGATCTGCCGTTCATTGCTGAATAAGATTTGATCGTCACGTTTCAATTGAAATGCTTGCAATTCTAATTGCATAAAAAAGAACCGCATGGTGAAAACTGTGCGGTTCTTTTGTTTTTGGTTCGATTTTTGAGGAAATTTCTTTTTTTAAAAAAGATGCTTGACATTCCTGGCGAAGTGTGTTATAATTATAACAAACCTTATCGAGAGTGGCGGAGGAACAGGTCCTGTGAAGCCCGGCAACCTAATTGCAGCAATGTGAAAAAGGTGCCAATTCCTGCGGTTTAAGTACCGAGAGATGAGGATTTCGCATAAAAGCACGAAATCAACGCACTTCGGTAGAACGAGGTGCGTTTTTATTTTATTTTTTTACACTTGAAAGGAAGAAGGAGTCTCATGAATCGTTTTTTGTTTACCTCTGAGTCCGTAACCGAAGGACATCCGGATAAAATCTGTGACCAGATTTCGGATGCTGTTCTGGATGCAATCCTCGAACAGGATAGCAAAGCAAGAGTTGCCTGCGAAACCGTTGTTACAACTGGTATGGTGCTCTGCATGGGCGAAATCTCCACCACTGCAAAAGTGGACATTCCACAGATTGCTCGGGATGTCATCGTAGACATCGGCTATGACCGTGCAAAATTTGGCTTCGATGGCTACACTTGCTCTGTTTTACAGGCAATGGACAAGCAGTCTCCGGATATCGCAATGGGTGTCAACGATGCCTATGAAAGCCGGGGCGGCGAACATCAGGAAACCGGTGCTGGTGACCAGGGTATGATGTTCGGTTATGCGTGCAAGGAAACAAAGGAACTGATGCCGTTGGCAATTTCTCTCGCACATAAGCTCTGCATGAAGTTGACCGATGTACGGAAAGAAAAAGTTTTGCAGTATCTCCGTCCAGATGGCAAGGCACAGGTAACCGTAGAATATGTAGACGGCAAGCCAAAGCGGATTGATGCAGTGGTACTCTCTACCCAGCACGCTCCGACTGTGACACTGGAACAGATTCGCTCGGATTTGATGCACTATGTTATTACTCCAGTATTGCCGGCGGAAATGTTGGACGAAAACACGAAGTATTATATCAACCCGACTGGTCGGTTTGTCGTTGGTGGCCCACAGGGTGACAGCGGTCTGACTGGTAGAAAGATTATTGTAGATACTTATGGCGGTTCTGCTCGTCACGGCGGCGGTGCATTCAGCGGTAAAGACCCAACGAAGGTAGACCGTTCCGCAGCGTATGCAGCACGGTATATTGCAAAGAATATTGTAGCTGCTGATCTGGCAGACCGTTGCGAAGTACAGCTTGCTTATGCAATCGGCGTTGCAAATCCGGTTTCTGTTCTGGTAGATACCTTCGGAACAGGAAAGGTAGACGAAGAAAAGCTGGCAGCAGCGGTACAGAAAGTATTCTCTCTGACACCGGACGGCATCATTGAAATGTTGCAGCTGCGGAAGCCGCAGTATCGGAAGCTAGCTGCTTATGGTCATATGGGTCGGGAAGACTTGGGCGTTGCTTGGGAAAAGTGCGACCGAGTAGAAGCCCTGAAGCAGGCAGTTGCAGAATAATTGATTTTTTCACAAGAACCGGAAGCAGGTGGGGAAGATTTCCTTGCCTGCTTTTAGTTTGCAGGTGTTTGTAACAGCACTTGAATCGCATCCCGTTCCGAGGACAGAATTTCTGAAACAGAAGATTCCGGCTGAAAGGTCGAAGCATAGTCATAAATCGCAGCCCCATCAATGCCATCCATGTTACACAGCAGCTCTAGTTCTTTGGATACAACTTGTGAATCGGTCTGCCACTCTGTCATTCCATCGCCTGCCCAAGTATCCTGCTGCCCGATTTTGTAGGTACAAATGCCAATCCAAAGCAACACATCCGGACAGGTGACTTGTTCCGCCCAGAAAGCAGCCGTTTCCGCAAAGGGAGCAGTGCTGTTCTGGAAGCCAAAATATAGCTGTGGTAACAGATAGTCACAATAACCGGCAGTTTGTCCCCATGTCTGTACATCTGCACTTTGTTTCTCGTTGCCACTTAGCGTTCCCTGCGGACTGATTCCAAATAATACCTTTGGATTTGCCTGTTTGACAGCGTTGTACATGGCTTGCACCATCAGGTTGCATTGTTCTTTTCGCCATGCAGAGCGGTCGGATGCACCGCTTTCCGCAAAGGCTGCCGCATCAAAGGATGCATCTGTAGTCGGGTAAAAATAATCGTCAATCTGTACGCCATCAATTTCATATTGCGTGACGAGTTCACTGACACCATCGGCAATCAGCTGTCGAACCTCCGGATAGGCAGGATTCAACCACCAGCGGTCACCGCTTTTTACCAGCCAAGTTCCACGCTTTGTTTCATCTGCATACCATTGTGAGATTGGGTATTGTTCCGGCATCTGCTCCATCTGTGCATCTGTCTGGCAGCGAAGTGGATTCACCCAAGCATGTACGGAAAGCCCCAATTGATGGGCTTCGGTTAGCATGATTTGCAGCGGGTCAAAGGAACAGTCTGTCGACATGGAAAGCCCCGGCATATAGTAAGTAGAAGTGTAATAGGCATCTGCAAATGCTCGCACTTGTAGAAAAACAGTTTGAATCCCCAGTGCCTGTACTTGTTGAAAGCGTTCCTGTACGGCAGCCCGAAATTCTGCCTCAGATTTTCCGGTTAAAATTTCTGCGTAATCCATAGCAGTGAACCACATTCCACAGGGGAAAGCGGTGGATGCTGTGGAAACAGGATTTTCAGGCGTTGCAGGGAGATGTAAGTGTTGAATGGTCTGCACATTTTCGGTGATATTCTTGCAGAAAAGAGCATTTGGCGGAGCAGATTCCAGCTTTTCAGAATCCGCACAGCCTGTCAGCAGGCAGGCAATCAGAAAAAACGAACCGACAACTTGTATTTTCATGACATCCTCCAACCGGTCAAAAAAGGTCTGGTATACAAAAAATAATATATGCACCATAGGCAAAAAGTATGCTGGTTTCTAGCAATTTTGCTATGCTGTACAATGTTGTTCCGGAATCGATTCTGTTTTGCACGAAATCCCCAAACCTGCCGAGAGTGCTTGCTTTTTTGTTGAAGATGGGGTATAATAAAAGTGTATTTTTTCTTTTTGGGAAGCGTATAGGAGGAAATGTGATGTTATCAGATATTGAAATTGCACAGCAGGCAGAAATGCAAAAAATTCGGGAAGTTGCTGCTGGACTTTCTATTGAAGAAGAAGATTTGGAATATTACGGACATTATAAGGCAAAGCTGTCAGAATCATTGTTTCAAAAGTTGGAAGACAAGCCGGATGGCAAGCTGATTCTGGTCACTGCCATCAATCCAACTCCAGCTGGAGAAGGCAAGACAACCGTCAGCGTGGGTCTGGCAGATGCTCTGCGTTGCATCGGGAAGAAGTCCGTTGTTGCACTGAGAGAACCGTCTTTAGGTCCGGTTTTCGGTATCAAGGGCGGTGCTGCTGGCGGCGGCTATTCGCAGGTTGTTCCGATGGAGGACATCAACCTGCACTTTACAGGCGATATGCACGCCATCACCGCAGCCAATAACCTGCTCTGTGCGATGCTGGACAACCATATGCAGCAGGGAAATGTTCTGCGGATTGACCAGCGGAGAGTGATGTTCAAGCGGGTTCTGGATATGAATGACCGTGCTCTGCGGAACATTGTCATCGGTCTGGGCGGCAAGGTAGACGGCATTCCACGTTCGGACGGATTCCAGATTACCGTTGCTTCGGAAGTCATGGCAATTCTCTGTCTGGCTTCGGATTTGGCAGATATGAAGCGGCGGCTGGGACAGATTCTGGTTGCTTATGATTTGGATGGTAACCCAGTTTATGCAAAGGATTTGGGTGCAGAAGGTGCAATGACCGCCCTGCTGAAGGATGCCCTGAAACCAAATCTCGTGCAGACACTGGCACATACGCCAGCCCTCATTCACGGCGGCCCATTCGCAAATATTGCACACGGCTGTAACTCTCTGCGTGCAACAAAGCTTGCTTTGAAGTTGGGTGATTACTGCGTAACAGAAGCCGGATTTGGTTCGGATTTGGGTGCAGAAAAGTTCTTTGATATCAAGTGCCGGTACGGCGGTCTGAAGCCGGATTGTGTTGTATTGGTTGCAACTGTTCGGGCATTGAAGTATAACGGCGGTGTTCCAAAGACAGAATTGACGACAGAAAATCTGGATGCTCTGAAGAAGGGCATTGTCAACTTGCAGGTACACATTGAAAACATGCAGAAGTATGGTGTTCCGGTTGTCGTTGCAATCAACCGTTTCCATACCGATACGGAGGCAGAATTGCAGTTTGTCAAGGAATTCTGTGCATCGCTGGGTGCATCCTGTGAACTGGCAGAAGTTTTTGCAAAGGGTGGCGAAGGCGGCAAGGCACTGGCGGAAACCGTTTGCAAGACGATTGAAGAAAAGCCGTCGCAGTTCCATGTATTGTATGATACCGACCTTTCCATTGAAGAAAAGGTAAACTGCATCGCAAAGGAAATTTACCGTGCGGATGGTGTCATCTTTACTGCTCCAGCAAAGAAAGCATTGGCTCAGATTGTAGCATTGGGCTATGATAAGCTGCCGATTTGCGTTGCAAAGACCCAGTATTCTCTGTCTGACGATGCAAGCCAGCTTGGTCATCCGACCGACTTCAAGATTACCGTTCGGGACGTTACCTTGTCTGCTGGTGCTGGATTTGTGGTTGTTCTGACAGGTAATATTATGACCATGCCGGGTCTGCCGAAAGCTCCGGCAGCATTGCGGATTGACTGCGACAACAACGGAAATATTACCGGCTTGTTCTAAACGAAAGGAGGATTCATTTGATATGGAATCCAATCGTTTTGTGAAACTTTATAAGCAGGGCAGCACACTGGGCAGCAACTATCTGGAAATCTGGGTAGACCGGGAAACAGGTGTGCAGTACCTGTATCGAATGAACGGTTATAGCGGCGGTTTTACACCGCTGCTCGACCGGGATGGAAAACCATTGCTTGCATCAGCAGAGGAGATGGAACAGCCATGCAAAAAATCGTAATCCAAACACACTCTGCGGCAGAAACCATGCAGCTGGCGGAACAGATGGGTTCGCTGCTGCAAGCCGGCGACTGCATCGCCTATTTTGGCGGTCTGGGTGCTGGAAAAACCACGTTTACCCGTGGCTTAGCAAAAGGCATGGGGTTGCCGGATGAAGTCGCTTCCCCGACGTTTGCGATTGTCAACGAGTATCATGGAACAGGAGCACTGTCCCTCTATCATTTCGATATGTATCGGATTATCGGGGCAGAATCGCTGGAAACCACGGGGTTCTATGATTATCCGTTGGAGGAAAATGTATTTGCCATTGAATGGGCAGAAAATATTGCAGATTGTCTGCCGGAAAATCGGATTGCAGTGACGATTGAACCGCTTTCCGAAACCGACCGGCAGATTACCATAGAAGGAGGCACACGTTTTGCGGTACTTGGGCATGGACACTTCGGGCAGTGTGGCAGCAGTTGCACTGTATGATACCGAACAGGATCTCTTTCTTTCTCAGCAAAGCTTATATACCAAAAAAACACATTCACAGGTGATTTTACCGCTGGTAGAACGCACCTTGCAGGACTGCGGACTGACGGCAGCAGATTTGGACGGCATTGCTGTTGCAGTTGGGCCAGGTTCTTATACGGGTTTACGAATTGGCGTTGCAGCCGTAAAGGCGATGACATTCGCTCTGCAATTGCCTTGCTTCGGCATTTCTACGCTGGAGGCTCTCGCTTATCAGGCAGCAACTGCAAACGGGCTGTGCAGTGCTGTGATGAAAGCACGGCAGAACCTTGTCTATGCGGGGCTGTATCAGAATCAGAATGGAATATTGCAAAATCTTGTTCCGGATGGACTGTATGAACAGATGGAATGGCAGCAAATTCTTGAGCAGCAGCAAGCTCCGGTACTGGTAACAGGGGATGCAGCTGCTTCATTTAAAACGGAGCAGGTACAGCTTGCACCGGCATCGGTTCGGCTGGCAAATGCAACGGGCTTGTGTCTGGCGGCTTGTCATCACGAACCGCAGACGCCGGAACAGCTGGAAGCAAACTATTTGCAGCTGGTAAAAGCGGAAAAAGACCTCCAAATGCAGCAGAAACAGGCATAAAATAGCATCACGAACGAAATTTTCCGCTTGTTACATAAATTTTCATCGGATGTCGCTTGCATTTTTTGTGTATTTGTGCTATACTAAGAATATTCACTGCGAAAATATCCATATATTTTTACAGGAAGGAAAAAGAGGTGTACCATCATGAAAATTTGGATCGGTTGTGATCATGCTGGGTATCCGATGAAGTTGGAAGTTCTCGCCATGTTGCAGGAACAGGGATATACAGTAGAAGCAGTGAAATAAAAAAGGTGTTCATTATATTTGCCGAAAACATCTTCCCATGA
>ENA-OPBX01000805-OPBX01000805.1-human-gut-metagenome-genome-assembly--contig:-NODE-805-length-19300-cov-8.626760_pt1 | contig 19300 bp, 16 predicted proteins | sample MGYA00241075_ERZ501466 | MGnify/ENA primary metagenome ERZ501466 (study PRJEB25962, sample SAMEA2042633) | human gut metagenome | biome: human gut; feature: human-associated habitat; material: faeces...
TGCAGGTTGATATACTCTTCCAGTACGTCTCTGGTGGTTCCTGCGATATCGGTCACGATGGCTCTGTCCTCTCCCAGAAGCAGGTTCAGCAGAGAAGATTTCCCTGCGTTCGGCTTACCCAGGATCACGGTCCGGATACCTTCCTGTATGATCTTTCCGTCTCCGGCTGTTTTTAACAAGTTCTGTATTTTTTCTTTTTCTTCTGCTACGATCTGCTCTAATTCTTCCGAATATCCTGTGAGATCATAGTGCTCTGGGTCGTCTAATGCCGATTCAATGTACGCTATATGGTACAGTAGTTTTTCTCTGATCTGCTGTACAGTTTTTCGGACCGAGCCTTTTAATTGTCCTACAGAATTCTTTAATGAGTACTCATTTTTGGACTGTATCACATCCATAACGGCCTCTGCCTGGGAAAGATCGATCCTTCCATTGAGGAATGCACGCTTGGTAAATTCTCCCGGCTCGGCAATAATGGCTCCGTTTTTCAGCACAGTTTCCAGTACCTTTTTCATGGCTAAAACGCCGCCGTGGCAATCGATTTCTATGGTATCTTCTCCTGTGTATGTCCGTGGTCCGCGCATGGCCATGACCAGCACTTCGTCTACCATTTCTTCGTTATCATAAATATATCCATAATGGATGGTGTGGCTTGGGACGTTTTTCAGAGATTTTTTTCCACCCTTGGAACGGTATACTCCGGATGCGATCTCAAAAGCCTCCGGGCCACTGATCCTGACGATCCCGATTCCCGATGCGCTCATGGCTGTGGAAATCGCAGCAATCGTTGTCTCTTCCATTTTTCACTCTCCTTTGTCAAACGGATAAAAGCATTCGGATAAAAGCATCCGGTTAAACGCAAAAATGTTACTCCGGAAAAGCTTTTTACACGCAAAAAACACGTGTTATTCACGCTTTCACCTAGAATAACATCTTCTGTCAGTTTCCATATTTATAATGCTAGAGCGTGTTTGAAAAAGGCTTTCTGCAAGATGTGCGTCACAATTTGTGGGAGATTTTGTCCGGATGAGGGCGCCGTAGCGGGCTACGGCAACCGAATTCGGGCAAAATATACCGCAAAGTGGGGCGTGCAGATTGTGGAAATGATTTTTCAGACACGCTCTAGGGGCAAAAGGTATTTTACCCCTAACCTGATATACCAGATAATCATCTGTCATTGCATACCTGGAATATATAAAACTTCAGATAGTAAGACTCATCTGCCGCCCACAGGATCGGATGATCCGGTGCCTGTGTCCTGTATTCTACCTGGCGAAGTCTTTTATGTACATTCTTTGCTGCCTGTCCGATGGTTTTGGTAAATAATTCATAGTCCATAAAATGAGAACAGGAACAGGTTGCCAGAAATCCGCCGTCTTTTACCAGTTTCATGGCACGCAGATTAATCTCTCTGTATCCTTTTACTGCATTTTTAATGGAATTTCTGGACTTGGTAAATGCAGGAGGATCAAGAATTACAACATCAAATTTCTCACCTTTCTCTTCCAGCTCAGGGAGCAGTTCAAAAACATCCTCGCAAATAAATTTCACATTGTCGGATAAACCATTCAATGTCGCATTAGCGGTTGCCTGATCTACTGCCAGCTGAGAGGCGTCCACACCGGTTACGCTCGCAGCTCCTGCGATTCCCGCATTCAGTGCAAAAGAACCTGTATGTGTAAAGCAATCCAGAACTTTCGCATTCTTACAGAGTTTCTGAATTGCAAGCCTGTTATATTTCTGATCCAGGAAAAATCCTGTTTTCTGCCCGTCTTTTACGTCAACTTCATATTTTACACCATTTTCTTCAATCTGCACAAGTGTTGGAAACTCTGGTCCTATAAAACCCTTAACCATTTCCATTCCTTCCTGTTTGCGCACCTTCACATCGCTTCTTTCGTAAACACCGCGAATAGTGATCCCATCTTCTGCCAGGACTTTCCTGAGGAGTTCTACGATTGTTTCTTTAAAACGATCGATCCCCAGAGCCAGTGACTGAACTACCAGTACATCCGAAAATTTATCCACCACAATTCCCGGAAGGAAATCTGCCTCTGCAAAAATCAGACGACAGCATCCTGTATCTACCACTTTCTTACGATATTCCCATGCATCACGTACACGCTTCTCCAAAAGTTCTTCATTAATATCAACATTTTCATCTCTTGTCATAAGACGTACCGTAATCTTAGAATTAGTATTAATGAACCCTCTTCCCATAGGATATCCGTCAAAATCATGGACAAGTACAATATCACCGTTCTCGAAATTTCCCATGACTGTATCTATCTCATTATCAAAAATCCACATTCCGCCGGATTTCAGAAGTCTTCCCTCTCCCTTTTTCAGAGTTACTACTGCCATTCCCATTCGTATTTCTCCTTGTATTTTTTTATGTTTATCTTTTGTCAATTATATGACTCTGTTTTCTATAGCAGTCCTCATAAATAAGTTACTGTTCACTCCGTTCCCAGCAACACGCTTCGCGATGCAGGAAATATGAACCTCCTTGTGCAATGCCCAAGGAGTATCGTTTGCTTCGCAAACTTAATTTATGCTAATCGCATAAATTCGCGCGGTATGTCTCGGGTTTTCTGTGACCTTCGCTCACAAAAAACACCTCGCGGGATATTACCAGTGAACAGTAACATAAATAATGCATTTAAGACAGTTTCAGGTTTCACACTCTGATGGGCCGGATTAAGATTCATTATTTACGAGGATTGCTATAATCACATCATTTTATCACATTCATCTCATTTTTTCCATACATAACAAAAAGCAGCCGGCAAAATCGCAAAAATTTCACCAACTGCTTTCCATTACTATTATTGTTTGCTGCTTTTCACAACCTGTGCAGGGGACTTCCCTGATTCGGTTAAATCCTTAAGAAGGATACATCTTGGCAGACCTCCGTAACAGAGTGCCGTTCTCTTAACTTCATATCCATGGATTTCCATATTATGTCTGCTGAACTGATTATCCGGATGTATGGTGCACATCAGATAATAATATTGGTCTGTATCCAGCAATCTCTCCGCTTCTTCCAGCATATGCCCCTGCAGCCCGTTTCCCCTGTATGCACAACACACAACTGCCGAATCCATGACTGCAACATGGGAAAGCTGTTCCTCATCAAAATCAAGATAAGTTCCCAGATTATCTTCCCTGTTTTCAGGATATTTAATAAGGAAGAAACCCGCAACAGAACCATCTGCTGTCTGTGCCACGATCACAAAACCCTGTTCTTCTATATGTGTCCTGACATATTCCTCATCATCAGATACAAACCAGTCCGGATGCTCTTTATCATTCTTCGCTTCATGCATAACAGCCATGATCTCATCCACATCTGTCATCTCTGCTTTTCGTATCCTGAACAATACCTTTGCAGAACCATCCTTATTCTCTGAAATCTGCATGATGCTTTGATTATTCTGCATTTTCCTCGCCGCCTGCAGTCTCTGTGGAATCTGCATCCGTTGTATCATAAGTCTCTGTGCTTTCTCCGTAGAGTTTCTCAAAGAATTTCATTGTTTCATTATATAAGGTCTGTCTGTCATCATCTGAAAGTTCTCCAAGCTCCGGACTTGCCTGTGCATCTGCACTTAATCCGAAGATTTCCTTCATGGACTTATCTACCATATTGAGCTCTGTGCTCATGTAAATCTCTGTTCCATCTGCCTGATAAGAAGCTGTGCCTTCTGTAAGAATTTTCAGATATGCCTTCTCCACATTCTTAGCAAGAGTTGCACCATTTTCAGCATCAAGAGTTACGGAAGCTGTTGCTGTTTCATCTTCCATAGCTGTTGTAAGAGCAGTGGTATCGCCTTCATATTCTCCCTTGCAGAAATTCTCAGCTTTATCAAACATGGTTTTCTGATCTTCTGTCAGTGCAGAAGTATCCAATTCATCTGATGTGGTATCATTTTCTGTATCATCTGTTCCTTCATCGGAGTCTGTATCACCTTCATCTGTATTTCCAAGCGTACTGTCATCCGTAGTTTCATCACCATCCGGCTCCTGCGGTTCCTCTGTTTCGCTGAGGTCTCCGTCACTCTGATCGTCCCCGTCGTCCTCAATCAGACCTGAATCCTCCTCCAGCGATGGATTCTCTGTGGAACTCTCTACGATATCTCCGCCTAAAGCACTGTTATCCACATTATTCAGGATATCATCACCATCTGCTGGATCACCTGCATTTACAGTGTCATCCTCTTCATCATCAATATCACCAAGCTCATCATTATCACCGGATGTATTCTGTTCTACCTGCTCCAGTGTTGCTTTTACATCATCATAATTGTACTCCTGCTGCGCAATCTGTTTCAGAAGCTCTACAATCTTATTAATCTGGTCAGAATCCAGATTTACATTATTCTGCTGAGCAACATTTACTACGATATTATAGATATCATCCACATTCTGGACATTATCTTTGATAACCTGTATCTTCGAGTTATTCATAACAGTAGTTGCATCATTCTTTCCAACCTCATCAGCCAGATTTCCTGTCACTACCATTTCCTCTGTAGCAAGTTCTTTCTTCGTGCTGTCAAGCTGCTCCCCTGTAGCTGTCTCGTACGCCATCTGAATACCTGTAAGCGCTCCGGTGCCGGATACCTCAAACGGGCAGGCGGCTACAACTTCACAGTTCTTGACACCTGATGTGGAAAGTGACGTTGCGATCATGTTACATGTTACCCAGTTAAGGTTGGCTGTTCTTACTTTGATACCGCCTGACTGAGTCGGCTTTACATATGCACAGCTCACTGTTCTAGTTCCGATCTGCTCTAACGGTACATAAGCACTCAGATGGTCTCTCTCATCCTGATTAGTGATAGTGAGAATCTGTACCTGGTTACTGTCTACATTAAAATATTTCATCATTGTATTCTTCTGGTCCTGAGTAAGATCAGCTCCCAGCGTCACAACCTTCACTGAATCTGCCATTGTCGGTACAGCAGTTCCTGAAAGTACCAGACATGCACTGCATAAAAGTGCTGCTGCTGTTTTTACTTTTTTCATAATAGAAACCTCCCTGATATGTTATTTAAATTATTCAGGCGGATAATCATTTCATGCCTGTTCATTAATAGTAGTATTATAACACGTTTGAGTTGAGATTTGTAATTATTATTTATATCATTCCCAGTCCTTCCAGCAGGATTTTTGTACCTATGAGGATAAGGATAATACCTCCGCATAATTCCGCTTTGGATTTGTATTTCATTCCAAAAAGACTGCCTATCTTTACCCCTGCTGCTGAACAGACAAAGGTGATCACACCGATAAAGGATACTGCTGATACAATCTCTACTTTCAGAAAAGCAAATGTCACTCCCACTGCCAGTGCATCAATACTGGTAGCCACTGCAAGGATGAACATGGATTTTATATCCATATCCGCATTTACATGTTCTTCCTCTTTCGATTCTTTGATCATGCCGGCACCAATGAACACCAGAAGGACAAAAGCTACCCAGTGACTGTATCGGGTAACCTTATCTGCAAAGAATCGTCCGCCAAAATATCCCACAAGGGGCATTAATGCCTGAAATCCCCCGAACCATGCGCCTGCGATACACATATGCTTTGCATTGATTCTGCCCAGGGAAAGGCCCTTACAGACAGATACTGCAAATGCATCCATAGACAGGCCTATCGCCAGTATAAAAAGTTCAAAAATATTCATGTGTTTTTTGCTCCTTTTCCTGTATAAAATAATTTTTCAGTAACATAGAACCCTTCCCGGAAGACTTTTTTATGTTATCTGAACTGCTGTAATGTTCCTGCAGCATAAAAAAAGAGACACACAGACAGCTGTTTTAACTGTCCATGAGTCTCATCGTTTACTGTAATACCGGGTGCATATGGCACCATTATGTCGATAGTACTACACACTCTTCAAAACATATCTGAAAAATGTTCCGGAATATGCCGATTACTCCCTCGCGGAGAATGGCCTTATTTTATCATATTGATCTATATTTATCAAGTAGATTTTTTGTCAGTCTGGAGCTCATAAGCACCACCTCGTTACTGTTCACAGCAACACGCTTCACGATGCCAAAAATATGCACCTCCTAGTCAACAAATATCAATCATGTATTGACTCAAATGATGATTCTTTAAATTCCAGTCATCAGTTTCCCTGACATACGTTGACTTATATGACAATTCTTCAAATTCCAGTCATATGCTTTCCCGATATTCGTTGACTTATATGGCGATTCTTCGAATTCCAGTCATCTGCTTTCCCGGCATTCGTTGACTTATATGGCAATTCTTCGAATTCTAGTCATCAGTTTATCCGGCATTTGTTGACTTATATGGCGATTCTTCGAATTCTAGTCATCAGTTTACCCGGCATTTGTTGACTTATATGGCGATTCTTCGAATTCTAGTCACCTTCTCATCCAGTTTTTATTCTAGTTTAGACAATAAAGCTCAACTTTTACGTTGATATACCGTCAGGCTTTTTGTGGGAAAGCAAAACTACCGTCTCCACAGTACTTTCATTGTCCCAACAAAGTTCCTGTGTCTCCCTGTCTCCAAAATACACCGGAAAACGGAACTTTATGTGCTTCAGGAATCTGCCATCTGGCTGCTCCTGCTCGTAAATGTCCACCTGTTCTACAAAGCTGTTAAGAAATTCTTTCTTCTCCAGGTCGGTGAACTTATCATATAGTTTATCAAAATATAAAAGAAATTGATAGACGTTTTCTTCTGATATTTTCTGTTGCCGGATATTCAACAGGCGGTTCTTGACTTCTTCTATACTGTTCTCCACGCCTTCAATCTCATCATACAAACGGTATAACCTTGTCTCCATATCCTGATATTTCTTCTCATAAAATTTATCCATGATATCCAGACTATCCATCTGCTGTCCAAGTCTTGCTTTTGCTCCGGTCAGCTGCCTGTGCTGTTTTTCCAGTCCTTCAATCTCTTTTTCTATTTCTTCTGTATCTATTCTTGAACCGATTTTATTCAGAATTGCTTCTTCAAATTTCGGATTCTTCACCAGCTTCCGAATAACTTCTTCCACTGCATTGTTAATCTTCTCTTCGCTCCATTGTTTACGATATCCACATTTATGACCATCTACCAGGCGACGATGTTTGCAGGCATAATAGAAATAATCCTTATATAAAGTTCCGTCTTTCTTTTTCTTTCGGTTCACGTTTCCATACATACCGCTTCCACATAACGGACATCTCAATATTCCGGATAAAATATGCTCATGATCGAGGCTATGTGTCTTTTCATATTTCACACCTGTTTTTTCCCGTTTTTGATGAGCCAGCTCCCAGTCTGTTTCTGAAATAATCCCTTCGTGGATACCATCGTGCAGCATATAATTTTCCTGCTTTTCAATGCGATATTCATTTCTTGTACCAGAGACTTTCTCGTTTTTCCTTCGTCCATAAGCCAGCTTTCCACAGTATACCGGATTATCCAGAACGCCTTTTATAAATGAAGCGGCAAATGCGTCCAAAGTGTTATTCTGTCGTTTTTTCTTTTTATATCCATGCTGGTTCAGCCATGTAGCAATCGCAGAAATTCCCATATTGGTATGAATAAATTTATCATAGATCAGACGAATAATCTCTGCTTCGTCCTCTGCGATCTGCAATTCTCCATTTACCAATTCATAGCCATATGGAGCAAATCCACCGTTCCATTTTCCTTCCCTGGCTTTCTGCTTACGTCCTTCCATTGTCTGAACAAGGATATTCTCTCGTTCAATCTCTGCCACCGCAGACAGAACAGAAATCATCAGCTTTCCACTATCTTTTGAGCTGTCAATTCCATCTTCTACACAGATCAGATTCACTCCAAAATCCTGCATCCTCTGCAAAGAATTTAAAACATCTGCCGCATTATGCCCGAATCTGGAAAGCTTGAACACCAGTACAAACTGTACCTCATCTGTTCCATTCTCAATATTATCCAACATTCTCTGAAATTCCGGTCTGCCCTCTACGCTCTTTCCAGACTTACCTTCATCGGAATACTCATTTACGATTTCCATATTCTGAAATTCCGCATATCTCTTGAGTTTTTCTTTCTGAGCATCCAGACTGTAGCCATCTACCTGCATGGTTGTGGATACTCTGGTATATATATCGCATTTAATCTTTTTATTCACTTTTCCTCCCTTCCTCAGAATATCCCAAAGCAATTTCCAACAATTCAGTTGCAACTTGTGAATTTCTGATACGCATTAAGTTATCCCAGACATCAGCTTTTCCAAGTAGATTCATCCCACCATGCCATACTATTTCATCATCAATAACAGCAAAACATTCTTCTACTTCTGTTCTTGTTATCACATTTATTCCTACCAATTGCATTGCTCTGATTAATTCATGACATACATCTGACTTTCCGTAAGTAATATCTTCCGGATCTGTTGTAATAACTGTGACCTTTACCCCTACTTCCTGTCTCTTCTTGATTAGTAATAAAAATCTGTCAATTTTATCCTGTCTGATATCCGGACTGGAAATTACCACCATTTTTTCTGACTCTACAATATCTTGCTCGAATTTTTCGGTATAATTTACAGAATCAAATATTGCATTTATTATTTGTTTAGGTTGCAACTCTTGCGTCCAGATTGAAAATCCTGTCTTCCTGTATGTTCTCAATCTTTTTGCATACATTTTATCAAAATAACGCACATGCGAATCGATATAATCATACACATAAACGGCTTCTTTTCCGACATAATCTCTGTTTAATCTACCTACATACTGTTCCAGGCGTCCTTCAAAAGATACAGGTGCTGCAAGCATTAATACATCCAGTCTTGGGAAATCAAACCCTTCTCCTATTTTCTGACCAGTTGCCACCAAAATAAGCGATTCATTTTCAGGTATCTGCTTTAATTTTACTCTTATTTCAGCATTTTCCTTATCCGAATTATCCCCATATAGAAGGAATACATGATCTGCTTTTTCCTTTAAGGCATCATGTAAAAATTTTGCATGTTCCTTAAATCTTGTTAAAATTACAGGAGTTTGTTTTCTTGCAACACAAGTTATAACATCATCTATGATCATTTCATTGCGCACCTTACTGGTACTTATCAAATTATATGCTTTATTAATATTATCCTTGCTTTCTGCAGTATCAACTACTCTTGTGTATCTTGGGACAAAATAATGTCCAATCCCCTGTTCCTTAGCCCTCTCCAATGCAGTAAATCTATGTCTCAAAGGTCCTAACAGCATATAGATGATCCGATCAAGACTGTCACCACGTTTAGGTGTAGCAGAAACACCATACACGTATTTTGCATTTATTTTCTGCAATAATTCCATAGATGTATTAGAAGCTGCGTGATGACATTCATCCATAATTACCATTCCGTAAGAATTAATTCGTTCATTAAATTTTCCTCTGCTGTACATTGAACCAACCATTGCAACATCTATAATCCCTGTCAATGTATTTTTATTTCCGTGCAAAACGCCTATCACACTATTTCTTTTTTTCTTTCTTCCTGTTTTTGTTTCATATTCCGGTGGTTCTTCTCTTATCTCTAAAAAATGATTCAATTCATCAACCCACTGATTAAGCAAATCTTTACTTTGCAGCAAAATGAGCGTATTTACTTTTCGCTCTGCAATAAGGTAACTACATACTACAGTTTTTCCAAATGCAGTTGCCGCACTCAGAACTCCATCTGAATGTGATAATAATTTTTCTGCTGCTAATTCCTGTTGCATTCGCAAATCACCTTTAAAAGATACTCTGATAGGTTGTCCTGTTTCTCTTTGATCTGAAACATCAACTGAAATGCCTGCTTTTTCACATTCCTGTATAATATTTTCCCGCAGTCCTCTCGGAATCTGTATATATCCATCTATATCCTTACCTAAATATACAGCACTGAAATTATAATAATTAGAATATCCCAGCCTTTTATTTTTGTAAAATTCCGGATTATCAAATGCCGCCAAACTACGAATCTGATTTTGTATTCTTGGCATAAGATTCAGAGTATCAACATAAACTCCATTGCCCAATACCATGTGAAGCTTGCCCACAACATCTGACTTACAAAACTCACATTTCTTCTTCCATGGTTTCGGTCTGACATTCTTCTCAATATTAGTAAGCATTCCTCTGACTTCTGCTAATTCTCTCTGCCATTTTGCCATGCATTGTTCAACATCTTCTATTCCCAGCTTTCTTGTTTTATTAAAAAGAGCATCCCATTGATCAGGATATGCATTCCAATTTTCATCTACAAAAGCACTATTTCCATTTTTAAGTGCCTGCCCCTGTAATGGCAATGCAATCAAATTACCTATGCTGCTTGCCACATCCTGCGAAGGATACATTCTATCATAATAATGAAACGATTTCAGATTGATAAAAGTCGAACCCTTGTCTAACAGGAGAAATCCAAAATTCCTTGCTGTTGCCGCAGGTATTGCTTTTTTAAAGAAAATCCATACATGGGCACCTTTTCCAGATCGAGATCTCTCAACTAAAGGTCTGATACCATTAAGCTCACACATTTTTCTAAGCGCATCCACTTCTTTATGCCACTCATTATCCGTATTTGCAAAGTCCGTAACCTCTGCTCCTTTTTCGTGATTATCAAAATCAAATACAATAAATCTGCATGTACCATTTGACAATAAAGGATATACACCGATTACATCTGATCCATCTTCTTTTGTGCCTAACAAATGAGCAATTATTTTTTTACATCCAGACTTATCCATTTGGTATTTTCACATTCATCACAAAACACCTTCTCTTTACGTTGTTTAGGGCAAAGCCGGTCATTCCAACGATTCGCACACTGTGGAAAATAACCCCCGTTCTTTCCCCGTCTGGCATATACATCTTCTCTTCCCCAAAACATCGAAAAGAAACGTATTGCCATTTTCTCTGTAATATATGGCGGATTTACAATACGATTCCCTTGATCCAGGTCATATTCTTCTGCACTTTCTATTTTTTCTTCAAAAGGATTCACCTCTTCATATGAAATGCCTGCTTTCTTCAATTTATCTTTTAATATCTTGTTCTCATATTCAAGCAACCTAACCATCTTTCTCAATGAATCTGCATCATATGCTTCTATGTTCAAACCTTCCACCTACAATTCTTATTATCTCGTAACATAACTTCCATTCAATGTCCCAACTTTATTTTAGTATTTGTTCCAAATATTTTCAGTACTTATTTTTCTTATTGACGCACTTCTCTGTCAATCGTATAATTAATACACAAAAAAACGAAAAGAGGAGGTGTTCGTATGGCTACTTCAAGTATTACTCATAATTTTGTCATATCCAATCCAAATAGCGTGAAACATTTTATCGCAGCGATTGATGAAGCTGACCGTGACCGCACACCAAAGCAGACACTTCCCGGACGTCAGTTGACAAACCCACAAGAAATCTTAGCTTTAATGTCAAAGAGGAAAAAACAAACTCTTAAATATTAAAATTCTTCAATAAAAAATCCTCTAAAACAATAGGTATTTCACTATCTCTTAGAGGATATTTCTTTACTTTAAATGATATTTGGTAATACTTTTCCAGTTTTCCGAGAAACCCATTTTATTCAATAATTCAACTTCACTTATATGCTCTACTTCTCTGTTTACTCGGTCAATCTCTTTTATGAGCTTTCTTTTAAATTCCAGAAAATCTTTTCCAGGTAATAGATATCTAAAAGCAATCACCACAGCAAACAAATCTTGTTTTCCTTTTTCGTACTGATTACCGCTCTGTGGTAATGAAAGTTTTTTATGAAGCGGTGTATCCGCAATAGCATCTACTGTTCTGTATGTAAACAGTCGTTCCCCATGGGCACATACATTCCTATACTTAGTGAGAACAGATAGAAACTGTTCCATCTGATGCTGATTCAAAGGTTCAAAATTTTTTGATACTTTTGATTTTAAGGACTGCGGAAACACTCGGAACATTTTTGATAAGTTTCCAAACGTAAGTACATTTGCCAAAACCCATAATGGAATTTCACCATATGTCTTGCGGTAATAGTTGATATATGTATAATCTGTGGTCGTTGTTGCTCGTTTCAAGGTCGCTATCAACTTTACGATTGTTGCATGATTTCTTTTTGTATTATTATAATTATTAGCATCCAGGTACTGCTTCTGCTCTGCTCCATACATTTCAGTAAAATAGTATGACATCAAAGAACGCATCTGTCGCTCAATCTGCAGTAAATATTTAAAGAACAACTCTCTAAGCTCTGCATCAAACTTATACAGACTGACTATTTCTTCAAAACTTGTTCCTGCTTTATATTTTTTTGTGTTTGATATTCTAAAAAGATGTTTATATCCTCCCATAAGAGGAAAATATCCTATTTGGCGTAACATCTCTTCCGCATATTCTCTGTCTTTTATTTTTATTCCCTTTTCATCACTGATCCAGGAAACCTGGTCACTAAAAGAAGAGAATTTTTTCGGTGTCTGCATCTCATTTCTCCTTAAAACAAAAGAGGGAGAGACCCGCAGGCTCTCCCCCGCCTGTAGGCTTCTCAAGTTTCTACAGAACGATCACTGAGCTTAGTATACGTCATTTTAAATGTCCTGTCAATACGCCAAAACATTCTTAGCCATACCCGCTCAGAAGTATTCTATGCTGTTTTTTCTTCCTTATTCTGTTTTTCTTCCTCCAACTCCCGGAGGACTTCTTCGCCGTACTTATCAATCATCCGTACCAGAAAATCAATGCACCGCTCAAATTCAATATTCTGTTGCATAAGCTCCTCCCGTTATTGTTTTGATCTGAGCTTATTTTACAGAACCTGCCTGAAAACCACATTGAATAGAAATTGATTGTAAATTGACACAATCACTTTAAAAATATCCGCATTTTCTTGAATCGAATATACGTTCGTGTATATGATGGATATACTTAATCTTAACTACGAAAGGGGAATTTCTATTGAATCGATGCGATTTTTCTTCTATTAGCACTTGCTTAAAAAATCATATCAGCGAAAGTAATCAAATGAGTCAGCCTGATTTTTTATACGAATTATTTGAAGATTTTATGGATGATCCGGCAAATCAGGATTTTTCAATGGACAACGGTCTGGTTTGCCGCTGGATGACTGGTCAGGCTAAAATCAGTCCTAAAATATCCGCTTACTATTCCAAGCCATCCAATCAGGAAAAATTAGCTCATACTATCCACCAGAATCTTCTTCCACTGATGTCTGACTGTAATATGGCTATACCTCAGATTGCCAATTATGCAATGTTCCTGACAGAACAGCAGGAACCCGAAAGAGGAATCTCCGAATTGCAAAAATTATCCGGCATCATCAAGGAATACCATTCCGATCACTGTCTGGATTATGCCAAAGTACAGGAAACCCTTGGAACCATTTATCTGATGACTGCCAATCTTCCGCAAGCCAAAACACATTTTAAAAGAGCTTTCAAAATATATGAAAAGATCTGGGCTGATGAACCAGAAATGATTGAAGCATAATATCAGGAAATTCAGGAGTTATATCCACAGATTGGATTTTGCATTGGAAAAAATCTATCCGGTCTTTTAACAAAATAAGCATAATTTACGGCGGGCAACTTGCCCGCCGTTATATTCAACTATTCGTCAAATAAATATATGCATCTTCCAAAGTGATATCCTTATCCAGGACACAATTCTCATTTGGCTTTCCTTTGCTTAATACTTTCATATGAATTCCATTTTCTACATACTGCTTAGATGATATAGAATAATTGGCTTCTAACAAACGGGCTTCTTCTGCATTTTGTACCGTACAATTCCAAACACAGCCCTTTGCATTTTCCAGCAACCCACTCACGCTTCCAGAATATAAAAAACTTCCCTTTTTCATAATGGCAAGCTGTGTACAGGTTGCTGCTAAATCTTCTACTACATGAGTGGAAAACAGCACAGTTCTATCCTTTGAAAAATCAACCAAAAGATTGCGGATCCTGATTCTTTCTTCCGGATCTAACCCGGTGGTAGGTTCATCAATAATCAAAAAATCCGGATTATTAAGAAGTGCCTGTATGAGTCCGACACGTCTCTTCATACCACCAGATAATTGCCGCATTTTTTTATTCTGATGCTCTGTAAGAGAAGTCTTTTCCAGATAATAGGTAATTCTTTGTTCGAGGTCATTTCTGGCTACTCCTGACAGTCCCCCCATATATACAAGACATTCTTTCACCGTAAGATTCGGATATAAGTCGATTTCCTGTGGAAGATAACCAATCTTTTTCTGTATTTTCTCATAATTTCCCTCGTTATACAGAATTCCATCAAGGGAAACCATTCCTTCCGTTTGTTTTAAAACAGTTGTAAGAACCCTCATCAAAGTGGTTTTTCCGGCACCATTCTCACCCAAAAGTCCGTAAATTCCCTTAGGTATTTCAAGAGATGCCTTATTTACTGCAACTACACCATTTTTAAATCTAACTGTTAAATCATTTATTCTAATACTCATAATCTATCCTCTTTTCTTTAAAGTCATTGGTAATACTGCAAATAAAAACAGCCCCGCTATAAAAGACACAAGCGTTCCATAAATCCAACTCTCGGACATTAATTGAGTAGGTTCACAAAAGCTGAAAGAAAACAATCCCAGATTTCCGAAAAATGAACTTCCCGCTTTTGATATAAGTCCAATGACAATTCCAAATAAACATCCAATACCTGCCCACATATTTCGAAGCAATGTACACAAAATCACAGAGCATATACTCCAAAGCCAGATAGTTCCAAACATTGCAATGAAATATAAAAGAAATATCTGAATACCCGAAATGCCTTCGTTTACACTGCCCGGTTTTTGCCAGAAAAACAAAACATATCCAACACAGGAAAGTATTAATAAATATAATATTTGAACGCCCACTCTCTGCGATATTACTTTTAACTGCTTTTTTTGATCATACAAATGAAATACATCGGCACGCTTACTTTTTACTTCCATCAAATATGTGTCACTACAAAAAATAATTGTTAAAAATGCTATTGGAGACTGAATTGCTGAACCGATTTCTTCATAGTATATAATCGGATGAATAACACACAATATCAGTATAAATGCACATGAATAAAAAATCTTATATAACGACAGGCAGTTTTTTAGTTCCGTTTTCAATGAACCCTCCTCCTTTTCCAGATTGTAACAGAAATACATACTAATATAACTGATGAAATTACAAGAATAATCTGATTTATGTTTGACATTTTGGCTACATGTGTTTCAAAAAATCTGCCAGGGAATCGCACCATAATAGAGAACGGTCTCATATAATAAATATCATTCTTCATGGTCAGCATATTTGAATATATAATGTGTAAAAACAAGATTGGTGCTGCCGGAAGCGGATTTTTAAATATTACTGCTGTAATTGTATAGACACAACATATCATCAAAAGATTCGGAACAATATAGATCAGAGAATTCACGCAAAAATCAATTGGTGTTACTGGAAAGCCCGATTCTAAAGACGTTTTCAAACACAGCATAAAGAATATAACATTCAAAATCACTAATACGCCCAGCATACTAATGAATCCGCTTATTACTTTCCCACATATATATTGGATTGCCGTAACAGGCTTTGTATGTAATAATTCATAGGTATTTTTTCGTGTATCCTGAATAAATAAAAATGATAGCAAGACTGTTGCAAAAAAGGCCATATGCAATCCTGCAAAATCCGTAAATTTTTTGGCAAAGTACCAGGAAAAAGAATGTTCGGATAATTTCCGCTCGATATAATGATTGATTTCTTCTGCTGTCCCCTTATGAATTTCAAGGTCCTCATAAGCATATATTGCATTATAATAGCCATATTGGGATTCCAAAAACTCAGAAGCAGTCTTTACATCCATATTCTGAATTTCTTTCATTACATGATCTGCTTCCTGCCTGCTAAATCCAAAACCATTTTTGGAGGTGTCCATTAACGTCTCTTTGATCGTATCTTCCCACTCCCTTCTTCTTTCTTTATCATCAGATGTGGGAATGTACCCATCCATGACATCAGCATCTTCCAATGCTACGTCATTTTGTGTGATCTGTTCATTCTGTTTGATATAATGAATTTGCAAATACGATGACAGACATTGATACATACTGGCAACTATAATAATCAAGCCAATCCACAAAACAGGGTTCTTTAAATAATCAAGTATACTTCTTTTTATGATTGTTTTCATTGTATCTCTTCCTTTCTTTATTTCTTTAACAACATCATACAAATCAATTCTCAATAAATTCACAACAAAAAAGACTAAAACCACTTTATTTGTGATTTCAGCCTTATAAAGTATTTTTATTCAGCTTTGAAAAGAGCTTCTACATGAGCACCGCCTTGTCTGGCATTATATATTTTCAAATTTCCTCCATGCTTTTCACAGAAAATACGAGAAATATACATACCAAGGCCAAAATGCTTTAAATCATCTTGTGGATTCTTATGATAAAATGGCTCTGTTACTTTTTCCTCAGTATCCACAAATCCTATTCCATCATCTTCAACAGAAATTATAAGAAAACCATCCTTTTTCTTTATCTGCAAAGCAATACTTTTTTGTGCATATCGAACCGCATTTTCCAGTAAGTTGTCTGTCACTTCCATGACAAGTTCCTCATCCACTTTCACAATGTTTTGTTCCTGCACTCTTTCTACCTTACATAATTTACTTTCCTTCTTGGACAGCATGGCAGCTTCTGCCTCAATCTTTTTTGCCAGTTCCGATAACTCTATCTCTGAGCATTGCAGTTCCCTCTGTTCTAAATGGGACATTTTTCTCATGTTTTCCGTGAAATGCTCTATACGGTCAATCTGATACATGCCTGTTTGTAAGATATCAATAACATCCTCTGTTTTTATACTCTCGGCAGAAACAAACTCTAAGAGCATTTCCTGATACCCACGCAATATGGAAAGTGGAGAACGTATATCATGTGCAATTGCATTCCGCAAAGCCTTCTCGTCATCAATCATTCGCCACATCTTTCTGTTGTTATCTGCTAAATCACTTCGCATCATTTCAAATTCTTTACACAAAGTTCCCATCTCATCTTTATTTTCATAGGACACATGAAAATCCAGTTCATTATCTGCAATCATTTGTGAGGCATCTTTTAGTTCCTGTAGAGGTGTCTTTAACTTATTTTTATAAAAAAAGAATACCGCAGCAACACTCCCAACAATCGAAAAAATCAGTACCGAATATGTTACCATAAAGTCACACATTTCCGAAAGATGATAGTCCAAACGATTCATCTGCGATTGATTAGGTCTTGATATCTCAATCTCGTATTTCTTTCCATATTGCTGAAACACGTCCGTATAATCTGCATAATCAATATATTTTTCCCATATTTTATTCTGCATATTTCTTGCAAAATGAACTGTAAATCCAGATAACAGAAATGCTGCCGTTAAGCTGATCACAAAATAAAGCAGAATTGTTTTTTTCAGTGACAAGTTTCTTATTTTTTCCATCGGTATCCAATCCCCCATACAGTTTCTATGTATTCTTTTTCTGAATAATCCGCTATTTTTTTCCTTATACGCCGTACTAATTCCGTTATCGTTCTACTGTCCCCTTCCGCATCATATCCACAGACTTGTGCATATATACGTTCTTTATCAAACACCTGCCCTGGATGCATGGATAAGAATTCAATAATCTGATATTCAATTTTTGTGAACTCCATCCTGTGTCCGGCTATAGCTACTATTTTTTCAGAATAATCAATCAGCATTTCATCCATGAAACGGTATTCCGTTTTTTGTTGATGCCTTTCTTCTCTCTTTATGTTTGTGACAATCCTTGCTTCCAACTCCCGAAGACTAAATGGTTTCGTAATATAATCATCCCCACCCGAAAGCAACCCATTAATTTTATCATCTTCATCAACTCTTGCTGTTAGAAACAAAATCGGGCATAACACTTTACTGCGTATCAGACGACATACTTCAATCCCATCCATGCGTGGCATATTGATATCCAACAAAATAATATCCGGTTTCATTTTTATTTTATTTAATGCTTCCATTCCATCTGTAGCCGTAATGGTTTCATATTGTTTCATATTAAAATAACTACAAAGCATTTTCACCAATTCTTTATCATCATCGACAACTAAAATCTTGTATTTCATCCAAACCACCTCCAGTATCCATATTATACGATAAAAAACAATGAAATCACAACAAGAGTACATGAAGAATGTACGCACAATATATCTTTTTTCTCAATTCCAGCTCAATTTCCCCTCAATCCCTTTCCTCTTTGCTTTTTATATACTTATCTCACAGCAAAACAGTACCACACCGGTACGATCTGCTGAATCAATCAATGCGAAAATAGAGGTGTTTTTTATGCAGGTGGGAGAGCAAAGACCTCCTGTGGCTGATTGCTTTCACAGAAGGTCTTATTTGTTTATGCTGTCACATTTTCAAATTTCAGATATGGTTGTCTTTCTCACACACCAGCCTTTCATAATCCAGAAATCCACGGATATACATTTCTTTTGCCGCAATACCTTCCATGGTATTTTTCGCTGAAATAATTCTGTCCAATGCCTGCCACATCTTCTGTCCGTCATCTCTGAGGACTGGTTCCAGTATTTCTATGTAATGATGAATTTCTGCTTCCAGAGAAAACATCTCCGGATCAGATTCAAGAAATCGTTCCAGTTCCCGTTGGTATTCTTCATAATAGCTTTCAATCAATTCTCTTCTCATATCTGGAATCCCCCTTATACATAAATCAGTTCCTGCTTGATGATTTCAGCAGCCCGATTGCGGATATTGTTGCAGTGGCGTACCCATTCCATAGGATTCTGTCTCTTCAGTTCCTCGGTAACTCCCTCTGAACTTCTCATTTGCGCTTCGATCAGCTCAAAGCGTTCCTGTGCCTGTTCATTCAGATCTGCCAGATAGCTGTCCAGTCTGGTAGTCAGAAGAAGATATGTATAAGTTCCAGATTTATGTTCTTTCAGATATTCCTTCCGAAGCATTCCCCAGAAGCCAATCGGTCTGGTTTCCTCCGGGTAGTAAAGATTCGGTAAATAATAGTCTCCCACTTTTGTGTATTCGATTTTCATGGTGTCTCCTTTCGCTTTGCATGAAATTGTCATGTTATCTGCGTAGGATGTGCATTTTCTCTTTAAAATCTTTTCACATAGAAGACATTAAGTGTTTCATGCCCTGCGACTTTACTGATGTGTGATAAAGAAGTAATAGAAGTGTAAAAAATTTTGCCGTTCCTATCCGGCA
>ENA-OPBX01000814-OPBX01000814.1-human-gut-metagenome-genome-assembly--contig:-NODE-814-length-19133-cov-3.297358_pt1 | contig 19133 bp, 6 predicted proteins | sample MGYA00241075_ERZ501466 | MGnify/ENA primary metagenome ERZ501466 (study PRJEB25962, sample SAMEA2042633) | human gut metagenome | biome: human gut; feature: human-associated habitat; material: faeces...
TGGCACTCCGGTCCAGGGAAAGGTAGCCCAGCCCCACCCGCTGGAGGAAGTTGAGGCGCTGCGTGATTTCCGCCACTACGTCACGGGCAATGAGCGCTTCCTCCCGTTCAAATTGCCACCCTTTGACCAGTTCTGCGGCGCCTCCGGCAGGCAGGGAGGCAATGTCACCGGGAGTCACTCCCTGAAGCCGCACGGCGCGAGCAAATTCATTCAACCGCACGCCCCGGCAGGCAGGGCAGGTTGTTATTCCCTTGTCATCGTCCGCCTGCCGCGCCCGTTCCCTGTCATATTTCAGTTCAGCCTCCAGCAGGGATTGCGCCTGGTCTTCCTTTACTTTCCCCCTGCCGACGATTCCATGCCCGCGGCATACGGGGCACCACCCGCGCGGAGAGTTGAAGGAAAACGTGTACGGTTCCAGTTCCGGGAAAGATTGCCCGCAGGAGGCGCATGCCAGCCTGGTGCCCATCAGTTCCGGACGGACGGAACCGGGCGGGAGCACCTGCAGGAACCCTTCCCCCATCTCCAGCGCGGCATGAACCGCCCCGGCAAGCTTTTCCGGCGGCCAGGAGGCCTCCGGCCGTGCAACGACCAGGTCCAGGTCATGGCTGGAATAGCGGTCCAGCGGCTGAAATCCGCTCAGGGGAACCAGTTTGCCGTCCACCCACATTTCCTCATATCCCTTTCCTTCCGCCCAGCGGGCCAGGTCGGCGTAATGCCCCTTGCGTCCCCTGACGAGGGGGGCCAGCAACGCGAGTCCGCCATGTTTTTTCAGCTCCCTCGCCACCAGCTCCACCACTTCCGATTCCGACCTTTTGCCCACCGGAACACCGCACTGCGGGCAGTAGGCCTGCCCCAGCTTGGCATACAGCAGACGCATGAATTGCCAGATTTCCGTGACGGTTCCCACGGTGGATTTGGTGCCCCCACGGGACATGTTCTGTTCAATAGCCACCGTGGGGGGCAATCCGGTCAGGCGGTCGATGTCCGGACTTTCCAGCTGTTCCGTGAATTGCCGGGCGTACGGGGACATGACGTCCATGAAACGCCGCTGCCCTTCCGCGAAAAAGATATCAAAAGCCAAGGAGCTCTTCCCGGAGCCGGAAAGCCCGGTCAGCACGGTCATTTCTCCGCGCGGCACGTCCAGGTCCACGTTTTTCAGGTTGTGGTGGCGCGCTCCCCGCAGGGCCATCACGCCTTCCGGTATATCCATGTCTGCGGATTCCGGGACGGCGGCGTCCGCAGGGTCGTAAACGGAAGGGCTGCCTTCCAGAACCTCCCTGAGGTATTTGCCCGTGTATCCCTTCCCGGCGGCTACGATTTCCTCCGGCGTGCCCGTGGCCACCACATGGCCGCCTCCGGCGCCGCCCTCCGGCCCCAGGTCAATCACGTAGTCCGCGGATTTGATGAACTCCGGGTTGTGTTCGATGACCAGCAGGGTATGCCCCTGCTCCACCAGTTCCCGAAACACGGCCAGCAGAACTTCAATGTCTGCAAAGTGAAGCCCCGTTCCCGGCTCGTCCAGAATCAGCATCTTGGAGCTGTTCGCGCCGGAACCTATCTGGTCCAGCAGGATTTTAGCCAGCTTCAGGCGCTGGTTTTCCCCGCCGGAAAGGGTATTCAGAGGCTGCCCCAGGGTCAGGTGCCCCAGCCCTACGCGCTGAAGCACGCCCAATTTGGAAGCGATGCGGGAAGCTTTGGCCCCTTTTTCCACGCTGAAGCATTCCAGCGCAGCCGCTACCGTCATGCCGAGCACGTCCGCAATATTCCTGCCGTCAAGGTACACGCTCAGCACTTCGCTCCCGTACCGGGAACCGTGGCACAGCGGACACTGAACGAAAATGTCGGAAAGAAACTGCATTTCCACTTTCTCACTCCCCATGCCCATGCAGCGCGGACACCGGCCGTCCCCACTGTTGAAAGAGAAAAAACCGGGCTTCATGCCGCGCGCGCGGGCCGTCTCCGTTTCCGCGAAGAGGGAGCGTATTTCTTCAAAAACTCCGGCATACACGGCAGGGGTGGAGCGCGGGGTGCGGACGATGGGGCTTTGGTCCACCATCACCACCTCATCCAGATGTTCCCAACCCCTGATGGACTTGACGCGGGCGGGTTCCTCCTCGCATACGGCTCCTTTCTCCACCAGAGCGTTCAGGTAAAGAACATCGTGGGCCAAGGTGCTTTTCCCGGACCCGCTGACGCCTGTCAAGCAAGTGAAGACGCCCAGGGGCACTTTCACGTCCAGTTTGCGCAGGTTATGGCGCGTGGCTCCGGATACGGTCAGAAACTGGCGCGGCTTTCGCCTCTTTTTAGGCACCGCGATGCGTCGCCTGCCGGAAAGAAAAGCCCCCGTCAGGGATTCCTCAATTTCTCCAATCCGGGCAGGCATCCCAGAATAAACCAGCCTTCCCCCTTCCCGTCCGGAACCGGGTCCCATATCCACCAGGCAGTCCGCGGCACGCATGACCGCTTCCTCATGCTCCACCACCACCAGGGTGTTCCCGCGCTTTTTAAGCCGGTTCATGGCGGAAATCAAACGGGACGTATCGCGGGGATGGAGCCCAACGGTAGGTTCATCCAGCACAAACAGCGTATCCGTCAGGGAAGCGCCCAGGCAGGTCGTCAGGCTCACGCGTTCAATTTCCCCGCCGGACAGGGACCGCGTGGAGCGGTCAGACGTCAGGTAGCCCAATCCCACTTCATTCAGATATTTCAGGCGGCTCCTGAGTTCCGCCACGGCATGTTTCAAGCCGGGGTCTTCATCCGCCCGCGGCGTCACGTACCTATCCACCCAGGCCAGCAGTTCATCCATGGGCATACTGGAAAGTTCCGGCATGCTTTTGCCGCCCACCTTGAATTGAAGGGCTTCCGGCCTCAGGCGCAAACCGTGGCAGGAGGGGCATTCCTGATATGTGCGGAAACGGCTCAGGTACACCCGCACGTGCATCTTATGCGTGCGGCTTTCCAGATATTTGAAAAATCCCGCAATGCCGTACCACAGCCCCTGTTCATACATTTCATCCGGGTCATCGCCGTCGCCGTACAGCAGCCAGTCCCGCTCCCATTGCTTCAAATCCTTCCACGGCACATCCAGACGGACTTTACGGGCGTTTTTGCGCCAGCCGCGCATCAGGTCTCGCTTGCATTCGGAAAATACTTTTCCGTCCCCCTCAAAAATATGGATGGCCCCGTCCTGAACGCTGAGTTCCGGCTTGATGCACCGGTTGTAGTCAATCGTGATGACTCGCCCGTAGCCGCGGCATTCCGGGCACGCCCCCAACGGGGAATTAAAAGAAAACAGGCCCGGCCGCGGTTCCATCAGCGGATGCCAGTCTCCGCGGAATTTCAAAGCGGACAGCAAGACGCCGTCCACACGGGGAATCACATGGGCCACGCCGTCGCCCAGGCGCATGGCCGTCTCCAGAGCCTCCAGCCTGCGTTCCCTTTGGTCTTCCGACAGCCTCACGCGGTCCTGAACCACCAGCAGCGGTTCTCCTTCCTCCAGCGTCCAATCCTCATCCTCCAGCCGGAGGATCTCTCCATGCGCAAAAGCGCGCAAATACCCCTGTGCCACCAGATTCCTTTTCAACGAGGGAAGATCCACGGATTCGGGCCGCGCCACCTCCAGGCAAACCATCACTTCCGTTCCGGCAGGGAATTCCGCATGCAGCTTTTCATCAATGGTACCTGGCGTTTCCGGCTTGATTTCCCGCCCTGTTTCCGGGTCAATGCCCACGGCCAGACGGGCGAAAACAAACTTCCAGTAATCATTCAGCCCCGTCATGGTCCCCACCGTGGAGCGGGATGTCCTGACGGAGTTGCGCTGATGCAGGGCGATGGCCGGAAGAATATTCTCTACGGCGTCCACATCCGGCTTGTCCATGCGGTCCATGAACTGGCGCACGTACGGGGAAAAAGTTTCCATATAACGCCGCTGGCCTTCCGCATACAGCGTGTGCATGGCCAGACTTGTTTTCCCCGATCCGGAAGGCCCCGTCACCACCGTCAGCCGCCCCAGGGGAATGTCCACATCCACATTCTGCAAATTATGCTCACGGGCGCCGCGGATGCGGATGCGCCCATCCTCACAATGACTCATGGAGAAAGAATATCATCAATTTGGAATCATTCCAAGAGAAGCGCCTGTCATGAATCCGGGTTTCCAGAGGAGTCCGGCCAGGTCCAACCTGCCTATTACGTCATCATCAGCACAAATGGAGGGCCGTGCTTGCATTTCTTCCGGCAGCCGCTAGTATTTTTCGATTCTTAGACCGCTGAAAGCGACTCTACCTCGTCAATTTTCAACAAGACAAAGATGATTAAGTGGATTCTAACCAAGATTGTCGGCACCAAAAACCAGCGTGAAGTGCGCCGTCTGCGCCCCATTGTGGAACAAATCGTCTCCATTGAAGAATCATGGAACGGCAAGGGACAGGAATTCCTGCTTGAGAAAACGAGGGAATGGCAAGGGTACCTCCATCGCTTCCTCCCCATGGATCTGCCCCCCGTGCGCATTGTGGAAGCCGCGCCCAGGGAAGAGCTGGAGGAAATAGCCGCCAAACTGAACGCCCGTTTTGAATCCCTGAAAAGCGAATTCGCTTCCCTCCCCGCGGTGGAAGCCACTCCCGCCTCCATTGAAGAAGGGAAAGCCGCCTGGAACAACATTACGCCCCAGTTTGACAAGCTGCGGGAACGCTACCTGAACCAGATACTGCCGGAGGCCTTCGCCGCCGTCAAACACGGCGCCCGCCTGCTCTGCGGGGAAGAACGCGATATCTGCGGTCAAAAACAGGTTTGGGACATGGTCCACTTTGACGTGCAGCTGCTGGGCGGCATTGCCCTGCACCGCGGCTACATTGCGGAAATGGCCACGGGGGAAGGGAAAACGCTTGTCGCCACCCTCCCCGTTTACCTGAATGCCCTGACCGGCATGGGTGTGCATGTGGTGACCGTGAACGATTATCTGGCGCGCCGCGACTCGGAATGGATGGGCATGCTCTTCCAGTTCCTGGGGCTGACTGTCGGCTGCATCCAGAGCATGATGCCCTCCCAGCTCCGCCGGGAGCAATACGCCTGCGACATCACTTACGGCACCAACGCCGAATTCGGCTTCGACTACCTGCGCGACAACGGCATGGCAACCTCCAAGTCCGAACAGGTGCAGCGCGGGCACTACTTCTCCATTGTGGACGAAGTGGACTCCATCCTTATTGACGAAGCCCGCACCCCCCTCATCATTTCCGGCCCTGCGGTCGTCACCCGGGAACAGCAGTACGATACCCTGCGCCCCGCCATTGAGCGCGTGGTGAAGGCCCAGACGGACCTTTGCAACGAACTGATGGCCCAGGCCCTGAAAGCCCAGGAAGAAGGCCGCACGGAAGAAGTGGGCCGCTGCCTGTTCAAGGTAAAAATGGGCCAGCCCCGCCACCGCGCCTTCCTGCGCGCCATGCAGGATCCCGAGCTGCGCCGCATCGTGGAAAAATATGAACTGACCCTTTACCAGGATACCCGCAAGAAGGAACTCTACAAGCTGAAGGAGGAAATGTTCTTCACCGTGGATGAAAAAACCCACGACGCCGACCTGATGGAAAAAGGCCGGGAAGTCATCTCCCCCGGCCATCCGGAAGATTTCGTGCTGCCGGATTTGGGAACCGCCTTTGCGGAAATGGACGAAGATCCGCGCCTGACGGAAAAAGACAAACTGCGCCGCAAAAATGAACTGACCAAACAGCTTGACGAAACGGGAGCGCGCCTGCACACCACCTCCCAGCTGCTGAAGGCCTACTGCATTTACGAAAAAGACGTGGAATACGTCGTCAAGGAAGGCAAGGTCATCATCATCGACCAGAATACGGGCCGTGAAATGCCGGGACGCCGCTGGAGCGACGGTCTGCACCAGGCGGTGGAAGCCAAGGAAGGCGTGGAAGTGGAGCGGGAAAACCAGACGTACGCGACCATCACCATCCAGAACTACTTCCGCCTGTACAAAAAACTGGCGGGCATGACCGGCACGGCGGAAACGGAAGCCGCGGAATTCCATGATATTTACAAGCTGGACGTTCTTCCCATCCCGACCAACCGCCCCTGCATCCGCAAGGATCAGAATGACCTCATCTTCAAATCCCGCCGTGAAAAATTCAATGCGGTGGTCAACAAAATCCAGGAACTTCACGACAAAGGCCAGCCCATCCTGATCGGCACGGCCAGCGTGGACGCCTCCGAAACGCTCTCCCGCATGCTCAAGAGGGCCAAAATCCCCCATGAAGTTCTGAACGCAAAAAACCACCAGCGCGAAGCGGAAATCGTGGCGCAGGCCGGCAAGCGCGGAGCCGTCACCGTCTCCACCAACATGGCGGGCCGCGGCACGGACATCAAGCTGGGCGAAGGCGTAGCCGACCTCGGCGGCCTCTTCGTCCTGGGTACGGAACGCCATGAATCCCGCCGCATTGACCGCCAGCTGCGCGGCCGCTGCTCCCGCCAGGGGGACCCCGGCGCCTCACAGTTCTTCATCTCCTTTGAAGACGACCTGATGCGCAACTTCGGCGCGGCGGAACGCATGACCAAGATGATGGAACGCCTGGGCGTAGCCGACGGTGAAGCGCTGGAACACAGTTTCCTGAACAAATCCGTGGAATCCGCCCAGAAACGGGTGGAACAGCGCAACTACATGTGGCGCAAGCACGTGCTGGACTATGACGACGTAATGAACAAGCAGCGCGAAATCGTTTACGGATACCGGAATGAAGTGCTTTCCACGGAAAACCCGCGCGAAATGATTTACGATATTCTGGAAGAAGTAATCGCCACGCGCGCCCATGAATTCCTGGACCCGGATGCGGAAGGCGTCACTCACCCGGACGAATTGCTCGCCTGGATGAACGCCTCCTTCCCGCTGGGGCTCACGGCGGAGGCCGCCAAGCTGGAAGAACGGCCCATAGACGACACCATTGCCTTCCTCATTGACAAGGTCAAGTCCACTTATGAAGACAAGGCTTCCCGCGAACGCCCGGAATACCTGGACCACATGGAACGCCAGATCATCCTGGGGGCCATTGACAAAATGTGGCAGGAACACCTGTACAACATGGACTCCCTGCGGGAAGGCGTGCGCCTCCGCGCCCAGGGGCAGAAAGACCCCCTGGTGGAATACAAATCGGAAGCTTACGATCTCTTCATCACCCTGATGGAAAGCATCAAGAGCGAAGCCATCAGCAACCTCTTCAAGAGCACCACCAACCTGGATGCCTTTGAGGACTTCCTGGCCAGCCTGCCCCAGTTTGAATCTTCCGACGAAAACCAGGAAGGCGGAACCAGCCTGCCGGAAATCGGCTTTGACGGCATGCCTTCGGACCTGCTCTCCGCCCTGAGGGAACAAGTCTCCCGGGCACGTGAACAACAATCCGCCCGGCAGGCGGAACCGGAACAGGCCCCGGCCGTCATTTCCGACGCCACCACCATTGGGGAAGGTTACAAACCAGCCGTGGCGGAACCCAAACTGGTCATGCCCAAGCGCAAGGTCAGCGTCGTGCTCCGCAAGGAAGAAGCCCCCCAGGCGCCGGCAGAAACGCCGGTTCCCGGAGAAGGGGAAGAAATTGCCGTCACTCTGGACTCCCAGGACTTTGCGGAAACCATGGACAACCGGGATTCCGCGGATACCCGCACATTCTAAAAAAAACCGCGCATCACTTACAAGGCCGGGGGAAACGGGAATGTCCGTTTTCCCCGGCCCCAAACTTCCGGTCCGCCTTGGCTACGCTCCCTCCCAACAAATCCGCCAATGTCCGTTCCGTGCTGGAGTATGTTCCGTACTTCAGGGATAAAATCTTTGCCGTGCACGTGGAACGCCCCCTGGTGGATTCCGGGGAATTGGTGGATGCCCTGCTGGACCTGGACGTACTGCAGGAAATAGGCGTCAGGCCCGTTCTGATTGTGGAAGGGGCGGACGCCTCCGCGCTGTACGAACACACGCGCGTCTGTGAAATGCGCTCCGCCCTGGTGGAAGCGCCGTTGAAGGGCGGCCAGCTTGTCCGGGAAAGAGTCCGGGAAATTCTGGGGCGCCACCAAATTCCCGTGGTGGCTTCCGGCCGTTCCGGCTCCTTTGACCCGGAATCCGTCCATATGGCCTTCAGTCTGGGGGCCTCCAAATACATCGCCCTGCTCAATGACCACAAGGTTCCGTCCCTGGACGGACGCCCCATTGCAGCCATTCTGGAATCGGAAGTAGCGGAGCTGGCAGGAAACGTAACCCACCGCGAACTGCTTGACCAGGCAGCGGAAGCCTGCCGGGCGGGAATCCCCCGCGTGCATCTGCTGGAGGGAAAAATGCGCGGCGTGCTGGTGGAGGAACTCTTCTCTGAAGAAGGCGTAGGAACCATGGTCCACACGGACTCCTACCGGGAAATACGCCCGCTGAAGGAAGAAGACATTCCGGAACTCCTCTCCATGATCGCCCGTTCCGTAGTGGACTCCAAATTGGTCAACCGGAACTATGAAGACATTGCCGCCAGAATAGACAGTTACTACGTGCTGACCCTGGACGACAGCATCGTGGGCTGCGTTGCCGTTTATCCCTACCCGGAGCACCATAGCGCAGAACTGGGCTGCCTGTACATCAAGCACCGCCATGAAGGCCGCGGCTATGGCCGCGCACTATGTGAATTTGCCAAAAGAAAAGCGGAGGAAATGGGAATGGAATTCATCTTTGCCCTCTCCCAAAGCGCCGTCCATTACTTCCGGGACCGCATGCATTACGCGGAATTTTCCCGCGACAGCCTGCCCCCGGAACGCCTGCGCACTCTGGAACTCAGCGGGCGCAAATCCGGGGTTTTCGGGTTAAGGCTGAAATAGTTTTCTATTTACCTCTCTGCCCCGTTCCTGCTTATGGGCGGAATCCCCTGCACCAAATGGACGGGTAGCTATTCCCGTCTCTCGTTAAAGGGTATATAGTAAAGGGTATATAGTAAATTCGGGAAAGGTCTTCCATTTTTCTTTTCCTCCTGAAATTTTCTGCCCGCCGAAAAAATATCAGCAATAATAATTTGATAATAAAAATCTTATAAAATAACCACATAACTAAAAAAGAATTATGCGGATTTTTAATCCGTCCCCGGCTACGGCTTCTCCGAGCCTTTCGGGTTTAGCTGCTCTGATGATGCGCCGCAGCATCTAAAACCCATTTCCCCCCCCTCCGCCGCATTTCCAAAAACAATGCGGTTTTTTATTTTCCAGTACCTGTCCGGTATCGGAGCCTTCACTTCATGCGGCATCCTGAACGGCAAAATCCTGAGAAAAGAAAACGCAGCTTCTCACAAGCGGGATTCCAATCCAACATTCATATCCCCGTGTGGATATATGCACCGGAATAACAGTACTCCACGGTTTTCCAGAGCGGAAAGTGCCGGGGGGAGGCTTCCAATCGTCAATCAAGCTGTGCATCATTGTGCATGCTTTTTTGACCATATGATACCCTTTTTCACTGTTTTCCAGCATGATGTGCAATATATGCACTAAAAGTAACAAGCCCCTTAAACCGTTGGATTTAAGGGGCTTTGAAGATGGTAGCAGGGAGGTGATTTGAACACCCGACCAAAGGCTTATGAGTCCTCTGCTCTACCACTGAGCTACCCTGCCGTTAAGTGGTTGATGCCGTAAGGCGGGGAAATATTTAACCCGGATCGGAAAGAATGTCCAGATTTTTTTATGGATCAGGAGCATTTTATCACGGCAACCCGCCTTCCCCTCCAGGGAAATCATTACGGATGAAGCATTTTTCACTCAACCGTTTCATACAGCCTGTGTCCCATGCCGTTTCCTGCATGCGGGCATTTACGGCACAGGACATTATGATGCCTTCTGTCCCATGCCATTGCCGCAGCAGGACAGGAAATAGAGGCCCATAAAGATTTTCGGGTCCACCACTTTTCCCTGTCCCATCTGCTCCATCAGCCAGTCATGCACCTGAGGAAGAGGAATGCGGTGCACAGTAATATTTTCGTGGGCCACACCCCCTGCCGATATTCGATGCAGGTCTTCCGCCAGATAGAAGGATACCATTTCCGTAGTCAATCCTGGGGAAGAAGGCCCCGCAAAAAGATACGTCCAGGAGTCCGCCCGGTATCCGGTTTCCTCTTCAAGTTCACGCCGGGCGGATTGCAGCGTGCTTTCCTCCCCTTCATCCCCGGAAATGCCCGCAGGCAGCCCTACGGTCCGGGCATGCAGGGGAACGCGGTATTCTTCCACCAGCAACAGTTCTCCTTCTTTCGTCACGGCCACGATCATGACAGCTCCGCTGGCATTAACCCGGCGCACGTATTCCCACCTCCCCTCTTTCAGAAGTTCCAGAAATTTCCCCCGGTAGAGAGACAGGCATGCTTCCCCTGGCTGTTCCATTTGTTCCATGATGCAGCCACGTTAGGTTTCCGGACGGCCGTTGTCAACCATGCGGACCGCCTCCCTCCTGCATCTTCCCGGACAGTTCCGTTCCGGTCCCTGTAAGTGGTTGATTTCCGGCGGCGTAATCATGCACTTTTCGTCACCCAGGCCAGTAACAAAACAACAACACATTGATGATGAGTAATTAACAATGTCATACAGAAAATATACTCAGGAGGACTAAATTATCGGAGGAAGCAAGAACAAAATATTTTTTCATGTGGAACCCCCGTGGAACGTAGAGCCGCAGAACGATGACTCGCGCTGTTTCAAAAAGATATTTTTTCCTCAGACGCAAATCAGTAATTTGGCGCTCCCGTCAACCGGGGTGTTGAGCTGAAAGCGGATGAGTTCGCCTTCTCCACCCCGATGGACGCCACGAGCTGTCACGGCTGCGGATGAACCTGATCCGGTTCCATCCGCGGGCGGCCTCGTAGCGGGACGGAACGCCTTACGGCTATTTCTAACCAGCAACATCTTTTATTTCCAATAACAATGACGCCGCCATCAGAACTGTCAGCCACCTGGTCCAAAATCACGGGAGCCTTGCAAACAATCATGTCCCCGGAGGTTTATGGATTGTGGTTTCCCAAGTTTTCCCTGCTGGAGGATTCAGGGAAGGCGCTGACGCTGGTATGCGACGATCCTATGGCCGCCCTCTGGGTGGAAAACAGCTATACGCCGGAGCTGAAGCAGGCCGCCATGCTGGCTCTGGGCACGGAACGCCAGATCAAATTCGTCTGCACGGATGAAGTGGCTTCCATGCCCGCTGCAGAAGGCCAGCCGCAAAAAGCTTCTTCCCGGGCCAAAACGCCGCAGGCGGCGGATTCCCCGGCCGCACCGGTCAAAAAACAGCGTACATCGGCCGCCAGGGCATGCCTGAATGACTTATATACGTTCGATTCGTTCGTGGTGTATGAGGACAGCCGTTTTGCGTACCAGGCCGGACTGTCCGTCGCCCAGTCGGAACGGGCCCTGTTCAATCCACTTTTCCTGTACGGTAAATCCGGCGTTGGCAAAACCCATCTGCTCCAGGCCATTGGCCATGAGGTGCTCCATCAGGATTCATCCACAAATGTGGTGTACGTCACGGGCGAACAGTTCGCCAATGAATTTATTGACGCTTCCCGAACCCAGAACGGACAAAGCTTCACCAAACTGCGCCGCAAGTACCGCAAGGCAGACGTCCTGCTGGTGGACGACGTGCAATTTATCTCCGGCAAGGAAAAAACGGTGGAAGAATTCCTGCATACGTTTGACGAACTGTTCCATGCCCACAAAACCATCGTGATTTGCGCGGATGCCGCCGCATGCGATATTTCCAATCTGGACCCCCGGCTGGCGGCGCGTCTGGAATCAGGCCTTACGGTAGAATTGAACCTTCCGGACGACAATGCACGGCTGGAGATCCTGCGCAGCAAGCGCGACCGGGCCGGCATGAACGTATCCGACGAAATTCTGGAGTTTCTGGCAAGCCGCATCCAGAAGAGCGTGCGCCGCCTGGAAGGAGCACTGCTCCGTGTAGCCACCTTTACTTCCCTGTCCGGAGACATGCCTGACATCGCCAAAATTGAGCAGCTTTTACGCGACATCCTGCGGGAAGAAACAAGCCGCATCCTGACCGTGGATTCCATCCAGAAGCGCGTGGCGGATTTTTACGAACTCAAGGTCAGCGACCTGACCGGCAAGCGCCGCCCCAACAGCATCGCCTTTCCGCGCCAGATCGCCATGTACTTGAGCCGCCGCCTGACGGAACGCTCCCTGAAGGATATCGGCCAGGCGTTCGGCGGCCGGGATCACGGCACCGTCATCCATGCGAACAAGCTGGTCGCCTCCCGTATGGAAGAGGATGTGCGCGTGAGGGACATCGTCCAGAGGCTGGAAGAGGAGTTGAGGGATTGATTTTCCTTCCCTCCAGCCCTGCTGGAAAAGCATGGTCCCGTTGAATGCCCATGGCTTTTCAAGCGGAAGAAGCGCTTCCGCGGCGCAGGGGAGAATAAGCTTGAGGCGAAAGCGGTTTGGATTAGAATCACCCTGTTCCCATTGATTCCATGATCCACGCCGACCAGCTTTCCAAAGAGTTTGGCCGCTTTCAAGCGGTAAAGAACGCCTCCTTCCAGATTGAAAAGGGGGAAATCGTAGGGTTCCTGGGGCCGAACGGCGCAGGCAAGACCACGACTTTGCGCATGCTGACCGGCTATCTGCCCCCCACTTCCGGCACAGCCACGATTGCCGGGTTCGACATTGTGAAAAATCCCCTGGAGGCTCGCAAACATCTGGGCTACCTGCCGGAACACGTGCCCCTTTACGACGACCAGCGCGTCACGGAATACCTGAAATTCCGCGCCAGGCTTAAAGGCATCTCTTCCAGGCAGATCTGGCCTGCCGTCTCCAAGGTTGTAGAACAATGCGGCCTGGATCCCGTGCGCCGCAAGATGATCCGCACCCTTTCCAAAGGCTACCGCCAGCGCGTAGGCCTGGCGGACGCCCTGCTGGGGGAACCGGACCTGCTGATCCTTGACGAACCTACCAACGGTCTTGACCCCAACCAGATACGCCAGATACGCGAGCTGATCAAAGGTCTGGCGGCCAACCATACCATTATTCTTTCCACCCACATTCTCAGTGAGGTGGAAATGATTTGCAACAAGGTCATCATCATTGACCAGGGAACTATCAAGGCAGCGGATACCCCCTCCAACCTGACGGCCAATCTACGGGCAGCCGGCAAGATTACTCTGGAATTCCGGGGAGACCTGGCCCTGATTACGCGGAAACTGGAAAACCTGGAACATGTGAAGAAGGTCATTCATGAAGGAACGGACGCCGACGGCTGGCATACGCTGACCGTACGCGCGGAGGCCGGGACGGATACCCGTGAAAAGGCTGCGCGCCTCCTTGCGGAACAGGGCTGCCCCCTGCGCCATATTTACCGCCACACCCCCACGCTGGAAGAAGTGTTCGTGGAAATGACCCGTAAAGATTAACCCCCCCCTTTTTTCCATCCCCGCCTATCCACCACCGCCCATTTCCCTTTTCTCCCCATGTCTCCAGTACTTACCATTTTCAGAAAAGAACTCAGAAGCTACGTAATGACTCCGTACGGATGGGTTATCCTGGCTTTCGTCATGGCCCTTCAGAGCGTCTCCCTGTCCGGCACGCTGAAGGCTTTTCAACTGGCCCCGCAGAAGGAAGGCATCCTGTTCTTCATCCTGCATTCTCCCATGTTCTGGTTTTACTTCCTGTTCATCTTCCCTCTGCTCACCATGCGTTCCCTGGCGGAGGAGGAAAAGACGGGAACGCTGGAATCCCTGCTCACCACGCCCATCAAGACATGGCAGGTGGTTCTGGGAAAATATTTCTCCGCATACGCCTTTTACATCATCCTGTGGCTGCCCATGCTTCTCTATCCCATCTTGGCGGACTGGTCCAACCTGATTGTGCAGTGGATTTACGGATATGACGCGGGCATGGTTCTGCCTTACCGCCTGGCGGACTGGGCCGGGGCATACGCCATTCTGCTGCTGGTCGGCGCCTGGTTCACAGCCATCGGCATTTTCGCCTCCTCCATGACGGGCAGCCAGATTATTTCCGGCATCATCACCATCGGCCTGCTGGTCCTGATTTTCTTCATGGGTCTGATTCCCGTGGTGTGGGGGGAATTCCCCGCAGCGGGGATTTTCCACTACATGTCCTGCTCGGAACATCTGGACCGCTTTTCCGCCGGGCTGGTTGACACGCGCCCCGTCGTGTTTTACCTGACCATGACAGTCCTGACGCTGGCCGTCACCATCCGCATCATTGACCACCGCCGCTGGAAACACTGACTCATCCCTCCTTCACCACTTTTCATTTTTATCTATGAGCGAAACACCAGACACCCCCGCCGCGGCTACGGAAGCCTCCCATCCCGCCGCCCGCAAGGTCAAACGCCCCTGGATGACCTGGATCAAGCTTTTCCTGCTGTTCCTTATCGTCGTATGCCTGAATTACGTAGGCTGCCACGAGTATTACCGCCGGGACCTGACGGAAGACCAGCGTTATGAAATTTCCCGTCAGAGCATCAACATGCTCCAGTCCCCGGAAATCCAGAAGCGCAAAACCCCCGTCAAAATCACGTTCGCTTTCCTGCGCACCACGCAGAACTACACCCGCATGCGTTCTCTGCTCGAGGAGTACGAACGTTATTCCAACGGCAAGGTGAAGGTGGAGTATGTGGATCCCCTCCGCCAGCCGAACAAGGCCCGTGAAATCTCCAATATCTACGGAATTGAATTCAAGAAGAACCTGGTCATCATTGATGCCCGGGAGGATACGGAAAAAGCGCTCAAGACGTTTGAAGGCACCCAGGCGGACGCCGCCCACGTGCGCATCCTGCCCGGAGACGCCTTCGTAGTATACGCACCCGGGCCGGACGGCAAAAGCATGAAGGCGGTGGCGCTCCAGATTGAAGACATGATGACTGCCGGCATTTACGGAGCGGCCAACGGCGAACCTCGTAAAATTTATATCGCGGCGGATAAGAGCAACTTCAACGAGTCCCTGAGCAACAACCAGGAAGAAAGCATTTTCACGACGCTGGGCAAAATCTGCCGTTCCGTCAACCTGCAGCTTGTTCCCATCCGCATGAGCGGTCTGGAAGAAATTCCGGAAGACGCCGCAGGATTCATGATTATCGGTTCCAAATATGATCTGTCCCCGCAGGAGGCGGAAGTGCTCCAGCGGTACTGGGCGCGCCCGAACGCCGCCATTCTGATCATGCTGGAACCCCAGAATGACACACCCAAACAGCTTTACCGCTTTCTCCGCGAACAGGGGCTACGGCCCCAGAATGACCGCGTGATGCTCCGCAACAGGGGCAACCGTTCCGTTTTTGAAATTAACTCCATTTTCGCCCCCTCCCTGAATTGCACCCGTGAATTCTGGAATTCCAGCACCGGACTGGAAGGGGAGAGCATCTCCCTCATTCTGGATTCCGACAATGCGGCCATGGAACAGAAGCGCATTACGCCATACCCCCTCCTGGTCACAACGGAGGATTATTACGGAGAAACCAAATACAACCAGTTCCCTGCCCAGTTCGACGCAAGGGAAGATAATCCGGGCCCTCTGATGATCGGCGCGGCCCTCATCCGGGGGAATGCCGGGGACGTGAACCAGAACAAGACTACCGGGCGCCTGGTTCTGCTTGGCAATACGGACCTGCTCCAGCCCCGGCAAATCAAACCGGAACAGAGGGATTTCATGCGTACGCTGATCGGCTGGATGACGGACCGTGAAGAATTGCGCGGCCTCGGCTCCCGCCATGACCTGACCGTCAAGCTGAATCTGGACCGCAACGCCCTGGGCGTTTTGGAACTCCTGACGAATATCGGACTCCCCCTGCTGGCGCTGCTGATCGCCCTGATTATCTGGAACACGCGCCGTCATTAACTCCACCCACGCCCATTACCGGAAGCACATGCGCACATTCCGTTTTATTCTTCTCATCCTCATCACCCTCGCTTCTGTCGGAGCAGCGGTGCTCCTTATGATTGACGGCAATCTGTCCCGCATCATCGGGCGCACCGCTTTCAGTTCCGGAGAACGGCTTTTCCCGTACACCCGGGAAGAAATGAACGAGGTTTCCTGGATGCGCATCAACTGCGTGGGAGATGTCGCGGAATTCCGCCGCAAACCCAACGGCGTCTGGTGGTGCGAAAAGCCCTGGAACGACCGTATGGATCCTCGCGCGGCGGCGGCCATTCTCCAGTACACGTACTCCACCAGCATCGTGGACGCATTGCCCCTGCACAAGATTGATTCCGCATCTCTGAAGGAATTCGGCGTGAAGACCACTCCCGTTACCATCACTCTCAAGGAAATGAGCGACGACGGAAAGCGTTCCTCCACTGTGGCGCGCTATACGCTGGGTTCCCCGGCGCCCTGGCTGGTGGACGATCCGGAGAACAAAACCACGGATGACACCACCTATATGCAGACGGATTTTTACGGCCGGGACACCCGCATTCTGGTGGGCACCGGCAACATCCTCCCTCTGTTCAAATCCGGCATCCGCCAGCTTCGGGACCACCGTCCTCTGCTCCTGCATCCGGCCATGCCCGCCTCCATTGAAATCAACAACCGGGGCCAGCGCATCGCCCTGGAGCGCAAGACTCCTGGCTCTCCCTGGAAAATCACGTATCCCCTCTCCCTGGATACGGACCCGGCCATGATGGATGTGCTGCTGGGCACGCTCCAGAAGCTGACCGCCGTGCGCGTGTACAACCCGGAGGAAACGAGCGTGCCGGATATGACGGATGATCAAATCACCTCCGTCTCCATCAGGAATTTCACAGGCCGCCTTTCAGGGGACGGCAAATCCCAGCAAATGGAGGAACAGCCCGTCACGCTCCGGATTTATCCTCCCTCGGACAACGGAAGCCTGTCCGAACTGGTCAAAGCCACCGTTTCCGACCGTAAGGCCGTCTTTGAATTGGCGCAAACGACGGAAACCAACAAGGAAGTTCCCGGCGTACGCAATATTCCGCTGGATCTGGGCCTTCTGCGTTCCAAGCAATTGACGGACATCGGGGATTACAAGATTACCGGCCTTTCCATCCGTAAAAGTTTTCAGGATTACCCTACCATCGCCCGCTTCATTCAGGGGGATGAGAAAAAAGGCATCAAGCCCACCTGGCTGTACACGGCAGAAGGCGCCCGTTACCAGGAAGCTAATCCGGAGCATCTCATTTCCCTGCTGAAAACCGTTAAACAGGGAAAAGTGGCCGGCTTCGCTTCGGACAAAGTTACGGACCTTTCCGTGTACGGGCTGGATAATCCCAGAATGACGCTCACCATGTCCCTTCTGCCCAAACCCGGTGAAGAGCCACGCCCCCCCGTGACGGTGTTTTTCTCCAAGGGTGCGGACGGTTCCTGGTATGCCCGCCAGGCCGGAAAACCCACCGTCGCCATACTGGACAACGCCTACATGAAGGATTTGCTGACGGATGCACTGGCCTGGAAAAAAAAGAGGCTTTTTTCCTTCAGCAGGTTTGACCTCAGAGAAATGCACCTGGAACGCATCGGTTCCGGAGGCCCCCTGGTTCTGAAATTCGACCGTCTGGACGATTCTTGGACAGCCTCCAAAGACGGGAAGGATGAAACCTTGAATATCAACCCGAACCGCGCCAACCGCTATCTGGACGAACTGGAAAAAATGGAGGTGAGCACCTGGCTCCCCTATACGGACGCCACAGCGCATGAAGCCCTGAAAAATCCCGTTTTCCGCCTGAAACTCATCCTCCAGTCTTACAAGGAGGCGGCCCCCGTGCAGTCCCAATCCGGTTCCAGCGACATTACCTTTGCCCCGGAACCGGAAACGGAGGACAAAGTCATCACGCTGGAAATCGCCCCGGCGGGAGAGGCCGGATACAGCAGATTTTATTACGGCAGAGTAAATACAACCCCGAATTATTTTATCCTGAACATGGACGCCGTACGTCTGCTCGGCGCCAGCCTTTCGGAAGACAACTAACCACTCCTCCCGCATGAGCAAGATTGAGTTGCACACCGCCATCTCCTTTCTGGACGGAATCCTCTCCGTGAATTCCATTCCGGACGCCCCCCGCGCCCTGAACGGCCTTCAACTGGAAAACGGGGGCACCGTTTCCAAGGTGGCCGCCGCCGTGGACGGCTCAGAAAAGGCCATTCATGCGGCCTTGGAAACAGGTGCGGACCTGCTCCTTCTTCACCACGGCATTTTCTGGCAGCCCATGCAGCCCATTACCGGCATCGCCTACCGGAAGCTGAAAGCCGCCATGGACGGGAACCTGGCGATTTACGCCGCCCACCTTCCTCTGGACGTCCACCCCGCATACGGCAACAATGCCCTGCTGGCGAAGGCCTGCGACCTCCGACCATGTTCCCATGATGGGCTGGACTACCACGGCGTTTCCCTCGGTACGCACGGAGAATTTCCAGGTACATGCGCGGAATTGGAGCAAAAACTGGAAACCGTCCTCGGCGCGCCTGTGCAGGCCTTCTGGAAAGATTCCCCGGAGGCTCCGGCCGGAGATGTCTTCATCTGTACCGGAGGCGCGGGAGACGATCTTGCCCAGGCAGCGGCCCTCGGCTGCCGCACCTACGTGACCGGGGAAGGCTCCCACTGGAACATCCCCCTGGCCCAGGAACTGGGCGTCAATCTGGTCTTCGGCGGCCACTACTTTACGGAGACGTTCGGCGTAAAGGCCCTGGGGCTTCTTCTCAAGGATGTTTACGGGCTGGATTATACCTTTATTGACCTGCCGCCCTCCGCCTACAGCCATTGACCAAACGCCACGGAACATGAATCTGACTACGGACGACGCCGACGGGAAAATCCGTCTGGATCAATACCTTGCCGCCCACCTTCCGGAGCTTTCCCGCTCCAGGATCCAGAGCCTGATCAAAAGCGGGGACGTGTTGGTCAACGGCTCTCCCGCCAAGCCTAAAAACCCCGTCTCCCGCGGTGATTCCATCACCGTCCGCATTCCGGAACCGGAACCGGCGGAAGCCCAGCCTCAGGATATCCCCCTGGACATCCTGTATGAAGATGAAGACGTGGTAGTCATCAACAAGGAAAGCGGCATGGTCGTGCATCCCGCGGCCGGCAACCCGGACGGCACCATCGTAAACGCCCTGCTCCACCACTGCGGGGACCTCTCCGGCATCGGCGGAGTGGAACGCCC
>ENA-OPBX01000825-OPBX01000825.1-human-gut-metagenome-genome-assembly--contig:-NODE-825-length-18900-cov-2.403290_pt1 | contig 18900 bp, 16 predicted proteins | sample MGYA00241075_ERZ501466 | MGnify/ENA primary metagenome ERZ501466 (study PRJEB25962, sample SAMEA2042633) | human gut metagenome | biome: human gut; feature: human-associated habitat; material: faeces...
AATGCTAAGCGTAAAATCAAAGAATGGAAAGAATGCGATTCTGAAGGCTGCCGATCTGCAGGAGGGAGCCACAACCATAGACAGGAACCGTCAGATTGGCGGACATAAGGCATAATATTTATCGGACCACAAAATCCGATAACAGGAAAAGAGTAAAAAGATGAATGATAAATATAAGGACATGCTTCATCTGCCTCACCCGGTGTCAGCCACCCATCCCCGAATGGCTTTACAGGACCGTGCTGCACAGTTTTCACCGTTTGCAGCATTGGCGGGATATGATGACGCTCTGAGAGAAACGGCCCGCCGGACAGACCGTTTTGTGGAACTGGATGAGGACAGGAAGCAGGAGATCGACCGCCAGATTTCTTATTTGCAACAGCATCTGCTGGACACAGTACCGGTGAAAATTATTTATTTTGTGCCGGATGAGAAAAAGGACGGCGGCAGTTATACTGCCGTAGAAGGCTGTGTCCGCAAAATCGATGAGAACACAAAAAGCCTTCGGATACAGGGAACAGAAATTCCGGTAGAGAGGATCTACGAGATTGATTTTCTGTAGTTACATTGTAAATAGTTCAGAGAAATGCTAAAATATTACCAATAGTATTTTGTGAACAAGAATGGAAAGGAATTTCTGACAATGAAGAAAAAATGTATCAGTACAGCAACACTGTCAGTGCTTTTGCTTGTACTGTTTCTTCCTGTTTTCTATTATATAGTATTCTACGGGACCAATATGAACTACAACGAAATGCATAAGATCATTACCGTGGAGGGAAATAAAGTACTATCCCTGTGCGCGGTGATCGGAGTGGCTGTACTGGGGGCAGCGTACTATTTTCTGCGAAAGATTCCTTACACCGGACGCATAGCAGTCTGGTTTACCGGGATCACACTGGCAGTCTGTATTCTGTTCTGTCTTGTGAATATAAAAATATCCAAATGCATTGCATTTTACGGTGGCTGGGATTGCGGCATGGTGGCCAATTCCGCCCGCTGGCTTTATGAGGGCCAGACACTGGGGTATGACGATTACTATACGATCTACAGTAATAATATTCCCGTTACATGGCTTTTGTATCAGTTGTATTCTTTTGCCTCAGGACTTAAGGGGTATCCCTACAATCCGGAATTTATCTGGATCCAGTTCCAGTGCGTCATGCTGTCACTGGCGGTATTCTGTTCAGTACTTCTGGTCCTTCAGGTCAGCAGGAACCTTGGAATTTCCGTGATTGCCCTGGTCTTTCAGAGCATCTTTCTGGGAATCTCTCCCTGGAAGATCATTCCCTATACGGACGGAAGCACCATTGCCATGCCGATCCTGATTCTTCTACTGTATTCATTGTTCCGGAAGAATGGGAGAAAACGGAAATACCTTTTATGGTTTTTGATAATGTTTCTGGGGTGCCTTGGCGGAATCATGAAAGCCACCTGCTATGTCACATTGATTGCGGTAGTACTGGTGGATCTGGTATGGTCTGCCTGGGAAGAGGTGCCAATGCGTAAGCGGCTGCAGAAGACCGGCTTAAAAATCTTGCTTCTGATAGCGGCTTTCGGACTTGGGGCTTTCTGTAAGCAGGGAATCTACTGTTCCGTACAGTATGATTATAATGCGGATATGGAGATCGGCTGGAGTAATTATATGTATAACGGCCTCAATGAGGATACTACCGGGGCCTGTTCCGGAGAGGGACTTGAGATCGTACGATCTTTTGCTGGTACGGATAAAAATACCCGGATACAATATGAGATGGAAGGAATCCGCAAAAGAATCGGTGATCGTGGTATTTGGGGTACCATCCGGTTCTGGCTGCGTAAGCAGGTCATGAATTTTAACGATGGGACGTTCAGCTGGTATCAGGAAGGGTATTTTCAGGCGTGGGAATATCCGTTGAACATAGACAGCTCCTGGAAAGAACCTCTGAGGGCTTTTTACTGGCAGGACGGCAGCAATTATATCTGGTTTACGACGATCAGCCAGGGATTATGGCTTTTTGTACTGTTGGGAGTCATAACAGAGGCCGGTATGCTTTTGTGGACGGCGGTGTCAACAATCCGCAGACCTAAATACCGGACAGAAGAGAACCTGTCTGACCGGCTGTGTCTTTCTACTGTGATGATCGTTACATTTATCGGTATGTTTTTATTTGTTATGTTATTTGAGGCAAGAGCCAGATATCTATATAATACCATTCCGGTATTCTCTGTCATGGCAGTTTTTGGATATTACGAATTGTATCGGAAATTATTCATATTTTGTGACAAAAGGCGGAAATAACTTCGTTTTCCGGTAGAAATTGCACGTTATGAGAGCCTATAATGTGAAAATAGCACTGGTAAAATATACAAACATCCTGTATAATGTACAGTAATGACTGAGAAATGAGTCAGGAACAAAAAAGAGGGAGGAAGAATAAATGTACTTTTGTAAGAATTGCGGCGAGCCTTATATGACAGACGAAGCTGTGATGTGCGTAAAGTGCGGTGTGGCCAAGGGACAGGGGAATAATTACTGCCATAACTGCGGTAAGCCTTTAGCTCCGGATGCTGCAGTATGTTTAAACTGTGGCGTAGCCAATAAGCAGGCACCGGCACCGGATGCAAAATCCAAACTGGTAGCCGGTCTGTTGGCAATTTTCCTTGGTACGTTCGGCGTACATAATTTCTATCTGGGCTATACCGGTAAGGCAGTTACCCAATTGGTACTTTCCATCGTGGGAATCCTTTTATGCTGTGTGGTAGTCGGCGTATTCATTGTTATGGGGGTAGGTATCTGGGGACTGGTAGAAGGTATCATGATCCTGACCGGCAAGATCGACACAGACGGCAAGGGTAATCCCCTGGCAGATTAATATCAGGCCTTTTCCAGGCCAGAAAGAGGAGAAAATGGACGGACAGAATTTTGAAAATGAAAACAATGTTACAGTAGATACTACTGCAACAGAAGTAAGCTCCGCAGCAGAAACTGTACAGGAGACCCCGGTAACAGAACAGCCTGTGAACAATTATCAGGATTATACCGCAAATGTACAGCCTCAGGCAGCTGCAACAGCTCCTGTACAGCAGCCGGAGAACAAAGAAACCAATGTACTGGCTATTGTCAGCCTGGTACTGGGTATCCTTTCCATCGTACTTGGATGCTGCACTGGATGGATCGGCGCACTGTTTGGAATCGGTGGTATCATTTGCGCAGTATTTGCCAACAAGCAGGGCAAGACCGGCCTGGCAAAGGCTGGACTGATCTGTTCTATCATTGGTATTGTACTGGGAATTATCATTACAATCTTAGCTGCAGTATTTTCTGTAGCATTTATGAGTGAACTTACAAACTACTAAAAACCAGCGGAGCCTGGAAGATCAGCTTTATATTGCAGGATGGATATTTCTGCTGGTCGGAAGCATCGGAAGCTTTCTGTATCTTCATATAATCGTTCCGAGACTGCAGGGATATACCTGCGTGGTCTATCGATTATTTGGGATTTACTGTCCCGGCTGTGGTGGAACGAGAGCGGTAAGTGCACTGCTTACTGGACATCCGCTACTGGCCACCTGGTATCATCCACTGGTTACGTATACTGTTGTTATCTTTGGAGGTTTTATGCTAAGTCAGACCCTTGCCAGATTACATATTGGCAGGATCAAAGGCTGGCGCTTTCATGAATGGCATCTGTATGCGGCGGTAGGGATCATGATAGGGAACTTTATTCTGAAGAATATTTTGCTTCTGAAGTTTCACATTACATTATGACTGTATTTGCATTTTTTACATATACAGAATATTTTATCGCACAAAAGTGCAGAGGGAGAAAACATGAATAAAAAAACTACGGGTATCATTGCTTACATTACCTGGATCGGCTGGATCGTTGCTGTTTGCGCAGGTGACAAAGAGGGTGCTAAGTTCCATCTGAATCAGGCTCTGGTTATTCTGATCGGCCAGATCGTTGCAGCAGTAATCAACTACATTCCTTATGTAGGTGGTATTGTTGGCACTATCTTAAGCATCTTTCTGTTTGTATGCTGGATCATGGGTCTGATCTATGCTTGCCAGGAGCAGGAGAAGGAAGTTCCCCTGATTGGTCAGATCAAGATTTTAAAATAATAAAAATGACAATAAGTCATAAAAAGAATCCCCGATGTAATGAACACCGGGGATTCTTTTTATGGGTGCGCCTGGCAACGCACGTTTCTGTGATTATTAAAAAATTGTAACTATTCTGCAGCAGAAGCAGCCGCTGTTTCCTCTGCAGTGGTCAGATTTACATCTTCGGGCTGTTCGCCGTGCAGGAAAGTGATGATGATCTGGATCCGCTTGTAAGCTCTGGCATAATTTTCCTTTGCATAGTCTGCGGTCAGCTGATTGTAACCACCGTTATCATAGGCATCGTGGTAACTCTCTACCGCAGTGGTCATATATTCGCTTGCTTCATCGGCAAGAGATTCCAGATAATCAAATTCAGTAGGAAAATCCAACGCTGCAAAATCCTGAAAAGCGCTGTCCAGCTGATCCAGATAACCGAGAAGTTCATCGGTGGCATTTTCGGATGTCGCGTCTACGTTGTTGATCTCGGTATCTATATCGGAGATCTCGGTACAAAAAGAATCTATTTCCTCCTTAAACTGTGTCAGCGCAGGATCCTTTCCGCAGGCGGTAAGCGTAAGTGCAGTCAGCAGTCCGGCCGTAAGGGCAAGTATTTTTTTCTTCAAAATTATATCCTCCAAATCATTTGATCCATCTAAAAATTTATCATATTCTGCAGTTTTACGCAACCTTATAATGTTAAAACGTCCCCTTTACGAATAAAAGGACATTGTGGTATGATTAAAAGAATCAAGATACAGGAAAAGAGAACTATGACAAGAGAAGAATTTATTACGTTAAGTAAAGACCATATTTTATATCTGGACGGCGCTACAGGATCCAATCTGGTGAAGGCAGGAATGCCTTCCGGCGTCTGCCCGGAGCAGTGGATCCTGGAGCATCAGGATGTCATGCTGCAATTACAGAAGGATTACGTGCAGGCGGGAACCAATATCCTGTATGCCCCTACCTTTACCGCCAATCGCGTCAAACTGGCAGAATATCATCTGGAAAAAAATATGACTTCCATGATTCGTGATCTGGTGGCTATTTCGAAGAAAGCGGCAGAGAGTACTCCGGGACATCCGGTTTATGTGGCCGGTGATCTCACAATGACTGGTGAACAGTTAAAGCCCATGGGAAAAATGGAGCTGGAAACACTGATCGATATTTATAAAGAGCAGATTCTTTGTCTGGTGGATGCCGGGGCTGATCTTCTGGTGGTGGAGACCATGATGAGCCTGGCGGAGACCAGAGCGGCACTGATCGCGGCGAAAGAAGTCTGTGATTTGCCGGTAATCGCTACACTGACCTTTGAAGCGGATGGAAGAACTTTGTTCGGTACGGATGCGAAAACGGCGGCCATTGTGTTGGAAAGCCTGGGGGCCAGTGCTATCGGTGCCAACTGTTCCACAGGTCCGGCTCAGATGGAGAGCATTATTTCGGAGATGGTATCCCATACCAGAATTCCTGTAATTGCAAAACCCAATGCCGGACTTCCTTTTCTGGATGAAAACGGAACTACCTGCTACAACATGGAAGCAGAAGAGTTTGCAGAAGAGATGGAAGTACTGGTCAATGCCGGAGCTACGATTCTTGGCGGCTGTTGTGGTACCACTCCGGAATTCATAAGACAGATTCATGAACGATTTGGTACAGATGCGAAGGTTGCAGCATCCCGAAGACCGGATGGAATTCGGTATCTGACCTCCGAACGTATTACCCACAGCTTTGGGCTGGATGACGGCTTTTTCGTTGTGGGAGAACGTATCAATCCTACCGGCAAGAAAGCACTTCAGGCACAGCTTCGTGAGGGCAGCTTTGAAAAGGTGATACAGTTTGCCGAAGAACAGGAAGCCTGCGGTGCCAAGGTACTGGATATCAATATGGGCATGAGCGGTATCGACGAGAAAGCCAGCATGCTTCGGGCTCTGGAGGAAGTCAGCGGTGTCACGAACCTGCCTCTTTCCCTGGATTCCAGCTACGTGGAAGTCTTAGAAGCTGCACTGCGTAATTATCCCGGACGTGCTCTGGTCAATTCTGTATCTCTGGAGACGGAAAAATTTGAAAAACTACTTCCCATTGTAGCCAAATACGGTGCTATGTTTATCCTGCTTCCTTTGTCGGATGCGGGACTGCCCAAGGATATAGAAGAGAAGAAAGAGATTATTCACAAGATTTATGACCGGGCACTTTCTCTGGGAATGTGCAAAGAAGATATCGTGGTGGACGGTCTGGTGGCAACGGTAGGTGCCAATCCGAAAGCTGCACTGGAAACGTTGGAGACCATCCGCTATTGCAAAGAGAACGGTTTTGCCACGATCTGCGGTCTGTCCAACATTTCCTTCGCCATGCCGGAGAGAAGTTTTGTTAATACCGCATTCCTGACGCTGGCAATTCAGGCGGGACTGACCATGGCTATTGCCAATCCTTCCCAGGAACTTCTGATGAGCTGTGCTTTGGCTGCGGATCTGCTGTTGAACAAAGAAGAAGCCGCTCTTCGCTATATCGAGTACGCCGGTGGCGTCAGGGAGCGCAGAGAAGAGAAAGAAGCGGAACTGGCAAAAAAACTGGCACTGCGGGAAAATCAGGGAACAACCGCCAAGACAGGCACTGCCGGCAATGCCGCCAAAGAAGCGACTGCTGATAACGGTCCGCAGATCAATGAAATGCAGGACAAGCTGAAGACGGCGGTACTGAAAGGCAACCGTAACGGCATTGTAAAGATCACGAAGGAAGCATTGGAAAGCGGAGAGAAACCTGCGGAGCTATTGAATCAGGTACTGCTTCCTGCCATTAATCAGGTAGGTGAATTCTTTGATCAGGGCAAGTATTTTCTGCCGCAGCTGATTGCCAGTGCGGAAGCCATGAAGAATTCCATCGAGGTGCTGGAACCGTTGCTGCAGACCGGAGGCGCCGGAGAAGAAATGCCGGTGGTGGTCATTGCCACGGTGGAAGGAGATATCCATGATATCGGCAAGAATCTGGTGGCACTGATGTTAAAAAACCACGGATTCCATGTGATCGATCTGGGCAAGGATGTGCCGCAGGCGAAAATTCTGGAGTCGGCGAAAGAACATCATGCGGAATTTATTGCCCTGTCAGCACTGATGACCACCACCATGCAGAGAATGCGGGAGATCGTGGCAGCAGCAAAAGAAGAAGGCATCACCGCCAAGATCATCATCGGCGGCGCTGTCATTACGCAGGAATATGCGGATGAGATCGGTGCCGACGGCTATTCCAAGGATGCGGCGGATGCCGTGAAACTGGCCAAAAGCCTGATGTAAAAGAGTCTGAAACAACAGAAATAATGGAGTATAGATAAAGGAGCAAAGCAAAATGATTGGAGCAGATGCGATTATTAAATGTCTGGAAGCAGAGGGGGTAAGTACTGTTTTCGGATATCCCGGTGTTGCCATATGTCCTTTTTTCAACAGCATTCTGGATTCTGACATCAAAACGGTGTTGATCCGTACAGAACAGAACGCGGCCCATGCGGCCAGCGGTGTTGCCCGTATGACCGGAAGACCCGGTGTATGTGCGGTGACCTCCGGCCCCGGTGCCACCAATGTGATCACCGGTATTGCCACGGCATTTGCTGACAGTATCCCCGTGATCTGCATTACCGGTCAGGTCAACAGTGAACTGCTGGGCAGTGATGTGTTCCAGGAGGCGGATATTACCGGCGCCGTGGAATCTTTTGTAAAATACAGCTATCTGGTGAAAAATGTAAATGATATTCCCAGGGTGTTCAAGGAAGCATTTTATATTGCCAATACCGGTAGAAAAGGGCCGGTATTGATCGATATTCCCATTGATATCCAGAATGCAACGATCAAAAATTTCCATTATCCGGAAGAAGTGAATCTACGTACCTACAAGCCTACCGTCAAAGGACATGCCGTGCAGATCAAGAAGGTTATCAAAGAGCTGGAGCGGGCGAAACGTCCCATTATCTGTGCCGGAGGAGGAGTCCTGCTCAGTGAGGCCGAGGAGGAGCTGCGCAGCTTTGCGGAAGAACACGGTATTCCCGTGGTGTCCACCATGATGGGTATCGGTGTTATGCCTACCGAACATCCGCTTTATTATGGAATGGTGGGCAATAACGGTAAGACTTATGCCAACCGTGCCATGAACGAATCGGATCTGCTGATCATGGTGGGAGCCAGAGTGGCAGATCGCGCGGTCAGTCAGCCGGATCTCATCACAAGAAACAAAGTTCTGGTGCACATTGACGTGGATCCTGCGGAGATCGGCAAAAATGCGGGTCCTTCCATTCCACTGGTAGGTGATGCAAAACACATCTTCCAGGATTTTCAGAAAGAAGAATTTGACTGTAACTACGAGGAATGGCTCACTACATTGAATGAATATCGTTCTACCATGGAGAAGAAGAGAACCCCCAATCCCGATTATGTGGATCCTGCAGCATTTATCACAAGACTTTCCGAGAAGATGCAGGAGGACGGTGTCTATGTGGCGGACGTGGGACAGAATCAGATCTGGTCCTGCGGCTATCACATTGTGAAAAAAGGCAAATTCCTGACCTCCGGCGGTATGGGAACCATGGGTTATTCTATTCCGGCAGCCATGGGAGCCAAGACAGCGGCCATGGATAAGCAGGTTATTGCGGTATGCGGTGACGGTTCCTTTCAGATGTCCATGATGGAGCTGGCTACGATCAGACAGCACAATATCCCGGTAAAGATCATCGTGCTAAAGAACAATTATCTGGGTATGGTAAGGGAATACCAGCACTATACCTACAAAGATCATTATTCTGTCGTGGATCTGTCCGGAAGCCCGGATCTGGAGAAATTATCTGCGGCCTATGATATTCCGTATCTGCGATTGAACAACATGGAACACGTGGATGAGATTCTGGACGCTTTTCTGGCGGAAGACAATACCATGCTGTTAGAATGTCTGATCGATCCGATGGATCTGGTAAAATAACGGAAGGGAGCTGTACTTAAAATGAAGAGAATATATTCCGTATTGGTAGAGAACCGTTCCGGTGTTCTGTGCAAGGTAGCCGGTCTGTTCTCCAGAAGATGTTTTAATATTGACAGCCTTGCCGTGGGAGAGACCGATGACCATGCAGTTTCCTGTATGACCATTGTAAGCTCCGGTGATGAGCGTACCCTAGAGCAGATTGAAAAGCAGCTGAATAAGAAACTGGATGTCATCAAAGTGAAGACTTTGTCCCAGGAACAGTGCTATACCCGGGAATTAATGTTATTAAAAGTTAAATATAACAAGAATAATCGTAGGGATATCATAGAAATCTGTGACATTATGAAAACAGAGATCGTAGATATGTCAAAACACTTTATGATGCTGCAGATTTGCGATGCTCCGGAGAAAATCGACACTCTGATCAAGATGCTTCAGACCATCAGTATTGTGGAAGTAGCTCGAACAGGAACCTTGGCATTATCAAAATGCACGGAAAATGATGATTAAAATACATCAATCATAATGTTAAATTCACTAATTGACATTCTGTAGTCATCTTGCTATATTAAGAATACAGTTGCTGCTCCGTCAGGGAGGACGGCTGTAGAAATACGAAAGGTATGGTAGATATTCATGCAGAAAAAAGTATTTCAGCTGTTGGTTGACAACACTTCAGGTGTGTTGAGCCGTATTGCCGGATTGTTTTCCCGTCGCGGTTACAACATCGAAAGTATTACGGCAGGTGTGACCGCCGATCCCCGTTTTACCAGAATCACCATTGTGACATCGGGAGATGACGATATTCTGGAACAGATCGAGAAGCAGGTGGGAAAGCTTGTGGATGTCCGGGATATTAAGGAACTGGACCCGGATGACAGCGTGTACCGCGAACTGGTACTGGTCAAGGTGAAAGTAGATCCCGAAAAGCGTCTGGAGATTCGCCAGGGGGTAGAATTCCTTGCCAACAATTTCCGTGCGAAGATCATTGATGTAGGTGCGGAGAATCTGATCGTTGAATTTACCGGTAATCACAGCAAGGTCAATGCGCTGATCCAGCGTTTTACGGAAGAGTACGAAGTGTTGGAGCTTGCCAGAACCGGTATCACAGGTCTGGGAAGAGGTATCGAGAACGTTACCTATATTGAAGATTGAGGACTGACAGGCGTAAGACCTCACACTTTATGTTAGCTCTAGGGAAGATCCCTATCAGTTATAAATTTTATGTCTCATAACGGAGGAGAAGAAAATGGCTAAGATTTTTTATCAGGAAGATTGTAATCTCTCTTTATTAGAGGGTAAGACTATCGCAATTATCGGCTACGGCAGCCAGGGTCATGCACATGCACTGAACCTGAAGGATTCCGGATGTCATGTTATCATCGGTCTGTACGAGGGCTCCAAGTCCTGGGCAAAGGCTGAGGCACAGGGGTTCGAAGTATTCACCGCTGCAGAAGCTGCAAAGCGTGCTGACATCATCATGATCCTGATCAATGATGAGAAGCAGGCTGATCTGTACAAGAACGACATCGAGCCCAACCTGGAAGAGGGCAATATGCTGATGTTCGCTCATGGTTTCAACATTCATTTCGGATGTATCGTACCTCCCAAGAACGTTGATGTTACCATGATCGCTCCCAAGGGACCCGGACATACCGTAAGAAGTGAGTATCAGGCTGGTAAGGGTGTTCCCTGTCTGATCGCTGTAGAGCAGGATGCAACCGGTAAGGCTCAGGATCTGGCACTGGCTTATGCACTGGGTGTCGGCGGAAGAGCAGGCGTTCTGGAGACCACTTTCAGAACCGAGACCGAGACCGATCTGTTCGGTGAGCAGGCAGTTCTGTGTGGCGGCGTATGTGCTCTGATGCAGGCTGGTTTCGAGACTCTGGTTGAGGCTGGTTACGATCCCAGAAATGCATACTTCGAGTGTATCCATGAGATGAAGCTGATCGTAGATCTGATCTACCAGAGTGGTTTCGCAGGCATGAGATATTCTATCTCCAACACTGCTGAGTATGGTGACTACATCACCGGCCCCAAGCTGATCACCGAGGAAACCAAGAAGACCATGAAGAAGATCCTGTCCGATATTCAGGATGGTACTTTTGCTAAGGAATTCCTGTTAGATATGTCTCCCGCAGGCAAGCAGGTTCACTTCAAGGCTATGAGAAAGCTTGCTGCTGAGCATCCTTCCGAGAAGGTCGGCGAAGAGATCCGTAAGCTTTACAGCTGGAACAACGAGAGTGATAAGCTGATCAACAACTAATCAACTGTAAAAAATCCAATGCTATGACAAAAGGGCTGTGTAAGAATGTAAAAGTTCTGACACAGCCTTGTTTTGACAAAAAATCAGTTGTTTTCAAAGGAAAACCGCAAAAACAAACTGGAAAATACATATTAATTGCGATAAAATGAATAAGTAAGCCCGAAAAATAGAAACGTGGCATTGAAACATGAAACAGATCTGTGGACAGGAAAAGACATAAATGCGCAGATCACGGAAAGGCATGAAAAGCGGTATGAAAGATTTTGAAGCAAAAACCTCTCCCAGGCAGAAAGTGGATACCGAAAGCTGGTTTATCGAATGTTACCGGAACAATCAGGGGCATCCTCTGCGGACGTTAGTGCATCTGTACAAGGGAAATTATCATAAATTTGTTCTGGCAGTCATCTGCTTTTTTGCAAAGCATGCCTGCGTCTGGGTACTGCCGATCATTACGGCCAATATCATCAATGATGTGACATCCCACAACCCGGATACTTTTCGGAACATTATTTTTTACAGTATTCTGGAAGCAGGGCTGATCCTGCTGAACATTCCGATGAACTATCTGTATACTTCCTACAAGAGTCTGGCCACCCGCTATGCGGAGACGGGACTGAGGAAAGCATTGATCCGAAAGCTTCAGCAGTTATCCATTTCCTATCATGTGGAGACTCAGTCCGGGCGATTGCAGTCCAAGATCATGCGTGACGTGGAAGCGGTAGAGGGGCTTTCCACACAGTTATTTTTAAGCATTCTGAACATTGCGCTGAATATTGGTGTGGCGCTGGTGGTCACCATCAGCAAGAGCCGGATCGTATTTATCTTTTTCCTTTTGACCACACCGGTAGCAGCCATCACCATGGTCACTTTCCGGAATATCATGAAAAAACGGAATACTGAATTCCGTAAGGAAATGGAAGAGACTTCCGCCAGAGTCATGGAAATGGTGGAACTTGTGCCTGTGACCAGAGCACATGCCCTGGAGGACGAAGAAGTGGCAAAAATGAGCGGCCAGCTTTTTGCTGTGGCGGAAAAAGGCTACAAACTGGATCTGATCCAGGCATTGTTTGGCTCGGTTGGCTGGGCAGTATTCCAGATCTTCCAGGTGATCTGTCTGGCATTTACCGGATATCTGGCCATTGGCGGCAAAATTCAGGCAGGCGATATCACATTGTACCAGAGTTATTTTGCCACGGTAGTCAATCAGGTGTCCTCCATCGTCACCCTGCTGCCTACCATTGCCAAGGGTATTGAATCCGTCAATTCCATCGGTGAAGTATTGTTATCTGAAGATATCGAAGATAATGAGGGCAAGGAAAAACTGGAACAGGTGACCGGTACTTTTGATTTTGAGGACGTATGTTTCCATTATAAAAATAACGAACATAATGTATTGAACCATCTGAATCTTCATGTGAAATCGGGAGAGACTATTGCACTGGTGGGAGAATCCGGCGCCGGAAAGTCTACGATCCTGAATCTGGTCATCGGTTTTAATCAGGCGGAAAGCGGAAAAGTCCTGATCGATGGCAAGGATATCAGTAAGATCGATCTAAGCACCTACAGAAAGAACCTGGCGGTAGTTCCCCAGACTTCGATCCTGTTCTCCGGAACGATCCGTGACAATATCACTTACGGTTGCGAAAATGTGTCGGAGGAAGAACTGCAGAAAGTGATCAAAGCTGCCAATCTGTCGGATCTGATCGCATCACTGCCTAAGGGTCTGGATACCATGGTGGGAGAGCACGGCGGCAAACTGTCTGGCGGTCAGAGACAGCGTATCTCCATTGCCAGAGCACTGATCCGGGATCCGAAGGTGATCGTACTGGATGAAGCCACCTCGGCTCTGGACAGTATTTCAGAAAAGCTGATCCAGCAGGCGCTGAACAATCTGACAGAAGGGCGTACCACCTTTATCGTGGCCCACAGACTGTCCACTATCCGGGATGCCGACAGGATCGCGGTCATTGCAGACGGTCGCTGCGCAGAGTACGGCACTTATGAAGAACTTATGGCTCTGCAGGGAGAATTTTATCAGTTGAAACAGATTCAGAGCTGATGGAAATCAGAAAACGGAAAAGTTGCTTGAAACATATGTTCGGCTATGGTATGATAAACATATCGTAGCCGATTTTTACAGGTTACTATTTGCAGGACAGGAAAGACGAGGACTTAGTATACATGTTTGCATATGTGAATGGCTTTTTGGAAGATACCACAGTAGATAACGCTGTGATCGATGTCAACGGATTTGGCATCAATGTAAGGATTTCTGCGGATACAGCCTCCAGGCTGCCGGGAATAGGAGAAGAAGTTCGGCTTTACACTTATACCTATGTGAAGGAAGATGCCTTTTTACTATATGGTTTTCTCTCCCGAAGTGATCTGGAAATGTTCAAGCTGTGCATTACAGTCAGCGGAATCGGTCCAAAGGGAGCACTGGCAATATTATCGGTCATGGATGCAGATGATCTGCGGTTTGCCATTATGTCCGGGGATGCCAAGGCAATCTCCAGGGCCCCGGGAGTGGGAGCCCGGACGGCGCAGCGCCTGATTCTGGAATTAAAAGATAAGATCTCCATTGATGATACACTGATCTCCAGAGAGATCGCCGCAGGCGGAGCCCAGGGAATCCTGACTGCCGGCAGCCTGCACATTGACAGTGAGAAGAAAAAGGAAGCCGTGGAAGCACTGGTGGCACTGGGATACGGACAGGCAGAGAGCCTCAAGGCTGTCAATGCCCTTGAGGATGTGGAGACCATGGATTCCGGCGCGATTCTGAAAGCTGCGCTGAAAAAATTGTTTTAAGGAACCGGATAAATTATGCCTAGAAGAATGATAGAGACAAATATCACAGAAGAAGATATCAAACTGGAAGGCTCTCTGCGGCCCCAGACACTGGATGACTATATCGGCCAGTCCAAGATCAAAGAGAACCTGAAGGTGTATATTACCGCAGCAAAGCAGCGCGGAGATGCACTGGACCATGTGTTGTTCTATGGACCTCCCGGACTGGGCAAGACCACGCTGGCAGGAATCATAGCCAACGAAATGGGTGTGCATATGAAGGTGACCAGTGGCCCTGCGATTGAAAAGCCCGGTGAAATGGCGGCGATCCTGAACAATCTGGAGGAGGGAGATCTGTTATTCGTGGATGAAATCCATCGGCTGAACCGTCAGGTGGAAGAGGTACTGTACCCGGCCATGGAGGATTACTGCATCGATATTATGATCGGAAAGGGTTCCAGTGCCAGATCTGTGCGTCTGGAGCTGCCAAAATTCACTCTGGTGGGAGCGACCACCCGTGCCGGACTTCTGACTGCACCTCTGCGGGATCGTTTCGGCATGATCCATCATCTGGAATTTTATACCATAGAGGAATTACAGCAGATCATCATGCATTCCGCCCGGATCCTGGACGTGGAGATCGAACCGGCCGGAGCAAAGGAAATGGCCAGAAGAAGCCGCGGTACACCGAGACTGGCGAACCGGATCTTAAAACGTGTCCGTGACTTTGCACAGGTTAAATACGACGGGATCATTACCGAGGAGGTAGCCAGAACGGCATTGGATCTGATGGATGTCGATAAGATGGGACTGGACCATATCGACCGCAATATTCTGGTCACGATCATTGAGAAATTCGACGGAGGTCCCGTGGGTCTGGATACCCTGGCAGCTGCCATCGGTGAAGATGCCGGTACGATAGAGGATGTCTACGAACCCTATCTGATCAAGAACGGATTTCTGAACAGAACACCCAAAGGCCGTGTAGTCACAGATCTTACCTATCATCATCTGGGACTGAATTGATACGTGCAGCTTACGAAATTTTACTTGCCACCCTATACATTCTGATATATAATAAATCTTGTATTATATTTTTGCGTAAATGGCATATATTGTGTTTTCAAAAGAGTGTTAAGAGGGGTGTTGAGATGTCACCTAAGACAGATACAGAAGTGATCATAGGCGGAAAAGTATTTACTTTAAGCGGCTATGAAAGTGAAGATTATATGCAGAAAATTGCTTCCTACATCAATGGAAAGATTACCGAATACGGGAAGCTGGACGGCTTTCGCAGACAACCTCTGGATAAGCAGAACATTCTGCTCCAGTTGAATATTGCAGATGATTATTTTAAAGCCAAGAAGCAGATCTCCATTCTGGAGGAAGAACTGCAGGGCAAGGAAAAAGAGCTTTATGATCTGAAGCATGAACTGATTTCAGCACAGATCAAACTGGAAAATGCAGAAAAGCAGGGGAAGGAACTGCAAAAGCAGTTAAATGAAGACGCCAAGAAGATTGTACGTCTGGAGACAGAATTAAAAGACAAATAAATTGATAGCTGTCCGTTTTCGGGCAGCTATTTGCTTATATGAATCGAATGCAATAGAGGAAATCTGAAATCTATGAAAGCAGCAAAAAAAGTAGAATTACTGGCACCTGCCGGAAATGCGGAAGCCTTTTACGGGGCTATCCATGCCGGTGCGGATGCTATATATCTGGGTGGCAGCCGTTTCGGAGCCAGAGCTTATGCGGAAAATTTTTCGGAAGAAGAACTGGTTGCCTGCATCCGGTATGCTCATCTTTTTCAGCGAAAAGTATATCTGACGGTAAACACACTGGTAAAAGAATCGGAATTTTCCGGACTGTATGAATATGTATTGCCCTATTACCGGGCCGGACTGGATGGGGTGATTGTCCAGGACATGGGAGTGTTTGCATATCTCAGAGAACATTTTCCCGGGATGGAACTCCATGGAAGCACTCAGATGACCATTACAGGGGAGTATGGGGCAGCTTTTCTGAAGGAACAGGGGGCCTGTCGTGTAGTTCCCGCCAGAGAGCTGAGCCTTGCGGAGATCCGCAGGATCAAGGAAGTCACAGGGCTTGAGATCGAATGCTTTATCCATGGAGCCATGTGTTATTGCTATTCCGGACAGTGCCTGTTCAGCAGTATTCTGGGGGGCAGAAGTGGCAACAGAGGACGTTGCGCCCAGCCCTGTCGCCTGCCCTATACCACTGGAAAACATCCGAAGGAATGTTATCCTTTAAGCCTGAAAGATATGTGTACCATTGAATATATTCCGGAACTTCTGGAGGCAGGGATCGACTCCTTTAAGATCGAAGGCCGTATGAAGAAGCCGGAATATGCCGCCGGAGTTACGGCAATTTATCGCAAATATATTGACCAGTATTATGCGGATTCCAAAGCTCCTCAGAAGATTTCTGCGGCAGATATGCATACGCTTTCCTGCCTCTATATTCGCAGTGAGAGACAGGATGGTTATTATCACAAGCACAACGGCGGGGAGATGGTGACTCTGGACAGCCCGGCTTACAGCGGTAGTGATGAGACTTTGCTTCAGAATATCCGGAAGAAGCATCTGGAACACAGGCTGACCCTTCCGGTATCCATGCAGGCTGAATTTCTGACCGGGGAGACCGCAAAATTGTATTTGTGGACCGGAGAGAGTGCCGTCACCGTAGAAGGGAATGTGGTAGAAGAAGCTTCCCGACAGCCCATCACACAGGAAAATATAGCAAAACAGCTGGGGAAACTTGGCGACAGTCACTTCCATCTGGAGGACTCCATCGGAATCCTGGTAAGTGACAATGCTTTCTACCCGTTAAAAGCTATCAACGAGTTACGCCGAAAGGGACTTTCCCTGCTGAAAGAACAAGTGATCCTTGCAAACGGCTTCCTTTATGAGAGAACTTCCGAAAAAGCTCCGACACTGGCTGACGATGGTGATTTTCGGAAAAACGATAGTATAAAGTCTCAAAAATCCGATGAAAAATGGGCTATCACGATACGGACCCCGGAACAATGGCAGGGCTTTTGCAGTTCATCCTTCTGGAAAGATCCGGTCAGAACCGCCGGACAACTCAGACTCTATCTGGATGCGGATTTCCTGTTACAGGATCCGTCCGCTGCGGAGAAGATTTTGAGAAGCCTTACTAAAAAAGAGATCCAATCTGTGATCGCTCTGCCGAAGATCCTGCGCCTGCGGGATGGGCAGTATCTTGAAAAATTACGGAAATTGCTGCTGGAAAATCTGGCATATATAAATGGCTTTCAGGCAGCAAACATGGAACATATCGCGTTATTAAAACAATGGAATTTTACCGGAAAAGAAATCTATGGGGATCATAGTCTGTATCTCTGGAACCGGACCAGCCGGGATTTCTGGAAGGCATTTTTAGACGGCTATTGTCTGCCGTTGGAGCTGAATGCCGCAGAGCAGAGGGACATTCTGGATCCTGCGTTTCCTGCGGAAAAAGTAATATACGGCAGGATCCCTATGATGGTCACCGCCAACTGCGTGCAGAAGACCACTGACCGGTGTCAGCCGCAGGAGAATCCGAAGGCATTGGATCTGATCGACCGCTATCATAAAAGATTTCCGGTTCAGCGGAATTGTACCCACTGTTTTAATGTGATCTATAACAGTGTTCCGCTTTCCTTGCACAAGGAATTATGTAAATGGAGCGGCCTGGTGACCGGACGGCTGGATTTTACCACGGAAAATGAGACCGAGACTTTGGAAGTCCTGGAGTATTTTGCCGGTACCCGTAAGGAATTGCCCTATGGGGAATATACCACCGGTCATGAAAAACGTGGAGTAGAATAGACAGAAAGGTTTTGGATCCATGCAGGAATATGTGATTGAATTATCCAAATATTTTATCGCCTTTTTTATAGTGTTATATACGGCAAGCTGTTTTTATACCTTTCGGTATCCGGTGGGAGAGAAGCATCGTGGAGTATTTATTTTACAGGATCTTTTGATGTTTCTGGTGCAGGTCCTCTGTTTTCTGAACCTGTCCCTTGTCAGCGGAGATTTTCAGTATTTGTTTTTCTTTGCATTTATACTGATCTTTCTGTTTGCCACGATCACGATGGTATCGCTGATCTACGAGAATATTAACAGGCTTTTGCTGAATAATATGTGTATGCTTCTGGGAATCGGTCTTTGCATCGTATCGAGATTATCTTTTGACAAGGCCATCCGGCAATATGTGATCGTACTGGTATCTCTGATCTTTTCCCTGCTGGTTCCGTATCTGCTGGGAAAGATCCACTTTTTTAAGAAGATCACCTGGCTGTATGCCACGTTGGGAATTGCGCTGCTCAGTACGGTGCTGATCCTGGGAGAGGTGACCCATGGTTCCAAGATTTCATTTTCCCTGGGAGGAATCACGTTCCAGCCTTCGGAATTCGTCAAGATCCTGTTCCTGTTCTTTCTGGCGGGAGCGTTGTGGGAAAATGTCTCCTTCCAGAGAGTCGTTCTGACGGCGATCATTGCGGGAGCCCATGTGGTGATCCTGGTAGTATCCAAGGACCTGGGAAGTGCTTTGATCTTTTTCGTGGGCTTTGTTTTTGTGGTTTTTGCTGCCACAAGAAATTATCTGTATCTTCTGGCAGGACTTGTCGGCGGAGGTGCGGCTTCTTATCTGGCTTATCAGCTGTTTGATCATGTACGGGTCAGAGTACTGGCCTGGCAGGATCCCTGGAAATACATTGACAATAAAGGCTATCAGATCACCCAGTCATTATTTGCCATCGGCAGTGGAAGCTGGTTCG
>ENA-OPBX01000831-OPBX01000831.1-human-gut-metagenome-genome-assembly--contig:-NODE-831-length-18850-cov-3.050652_pt1 | contig 18850 bp, 10 predicted proteins | sample MGYA00241075_ERZ501466 | MGnify/ENA primary metagenome ERZ501466 (study PRJEB25962, sample SAMEA2042633) | human gut metagenome | biome: human gut; feature: human-associated habitat; material: faeces...
ATGAAGGTAGGTGACGAAGTTGAAGCAGTAGTTCTGACTTTGGACCGCGAAGAACGTAAGATGTCTCTCGGTATCAAGCAACTGAAAGCTGATCCTTGGGAAACTATCGAAGAGAAATATCCTATCGGTTCTAAGCACACAGCTAAGGTTCGCAACTTCACTAACTTCGGTGTATTCGTAGAAATCGAAGAAGGTGTTGACGGTTTGATCCACATTTCTGACTTGTCTTGGACGAAGAAGATCAAACATCCGTCTGAATTCACTCAGATTGGTGCTGACATCGAAGTTCAGGTTTTGGAAATCGATAAGGAAAACCGCCGCTTGAGCTTAGGTCACAAGCAGCTGGAAGAAAATCCTTGGGATGTATTCGAAACTATCTTTACAGTAGGTTCTATCCACGAAGGTACAATCATCGAAATGTTGGATAAGGGTGCAGTTATTTCTTTGCCTTACGGTGTTGAAGGTTTCGCTACTCCGAAACACTTGGTTAAGGAAGACGGTTCTCAGGCTCAGGTAGATGAAAAACTTCAGTTCAAGGTTATCGAATTCAACAAAGAAGCTAAGAGAATCATCTTGTCTCACAGCCGCGTATTCGAAGACGAACAGAAGAACGCTAAGAAAGAAGCTGCTGCTGAAAAGAAAGCTAAGCACAACAAGAAAGAAGATAACAACGTAGCTACTACTCAGCTCGAAAAGACTACTTTAGGTGATATCGAAGAGTTGGCTGCTTTGAAAGAAAAACTTTCTGGTAAATAATTGAGTTTTTAAGTAATTCAATAGAAGAAAGGCCGGTTTTCCGAATGGAAGCCGGCCTTTTGTGTATATTCAACTCTTTTTCTATCTTTGTCGCCTGCTAGAGAATATATATTTGTACCGTATTATTAATATCCGATAGAAATGAAAAAGTTATTGATCTTTGATTTGGATGGTACGCTTCTGAACACGATTGCTGATTTGGCGCACAGTACGAACTATGCCTTGGAAAAGAATGGATTTCCGACGCATCATTTGGAAGAATACAATTATTTTGTAGGTAATGGTATTAATAAACTGTTCGAGCGTGCTTTGCCTGAAGGTGAAAAGACGGAAGAGAATATTGCTAAGATCCGTCAGGATTTCTTGGCTCATTATGATGTGCATAATGCGGATGCCAGCCGTCCTTATGAAGGTATTCCGGAATTGCTCCAGGCATTGCAGGATAAAGGTATCCAGCTGGCCGTAGCTTCTAATAAATATCAGGCTGCAACTACGAAATTAGTCGGATATTTCTTCCCGAATATTCGTTTTACTGCTGTTTTGGGGCAGCGGGAAGGCATAAAGACAAAACCGGATCCGGGTATCGTATCTGAAATCAGAGAAAAGGCGCATGTGGAGGCGGCTGATACCTTATATATTGGAGATTCGAATGTAGATATGCAAACGGCTATCAATAGTGGGGTTGATGCTTGTGGCGTTACCTGGGGATTCCGCCCGGCTTCTGAGCTCGAATCTTTTCATCCGAAATATATAGCCCAAAAGGCTTCGGATATTTTAGATATGCTTGGTTAAGAGAAAGGCAAGAAGATCGACCGCTTCTTGCCTTTTTATCTTTGTTTATTCCGTCAGTACTGAAAATTCTCCGATACCAGTACTCTTGACATCATCTACGTTACGTACAGATTCCAGTTTGACTTCCTTGCCTTTGACTGGAGCGAAACGGATGACTTGTTCTATTGGATTAGCCTTGATGTTCGAGAACTCTCCGCTGGATACCAGTTTACCGTCTACATAGAACCGATAGCTGGAAATATGTCCTTGTGCATCCCGATTCTGGTTCGGTGTATAGCGGAAACCGGAAATCGTCTGCGGTTGTACGAGGCGTACAGTCAATGCCTGCTTCCCTTTTGGCAAATAATAGGTCGTATAACCATTTCCGTCGAGTATAGCTTTCTCTTTTTCGTCCGCTATTTGATACATTTTTACCGGAATATCAAATTCGGCAGTGGTGACCGGACTATATTTGTCGAAGGTTTCGTCATAGACGATCGCTTTTACCGTAGCTTTCTGATCTAATACAAAAGGTTGATCGTACAAAGTTGATTCTTTGGTTGGCTCAGATCCGTCGGTAGTATAATAGATCATGGCCGTTGGTTCGCCTGCCTGAATACGGACTTTATCTTCCAGATTGCGGCTGATAGCCGGTTCTGTCAGCAAGGCCGGTGCCAAGTATGCTTCTACATTATTAATACATAACGGACCTTTTGCATCCAGGAACGTTACCCGAAGCTTTTCAGCATGAACCGTTTTGAAGCGAACAATACGTTTGTAACCGATCGTCGTTGTTTCATCCACCGGTTCCACCTCTTTCCATTGGGCGTTTTCCTCATATTCAATCTTGAAAGCTTTGACACGCTGGCCTAACGGTATGTATTCTTGCAATAATAAGCGGTTAACATCCGAGGCTGGAGACATAGTGAATGTAAGTGAGGCCTGCGTTACACCATCTTCTGTAGCCCAATAAGTATCCCAATCGCCATCGGTAACCCGAGCCGGAGCATATTTCCTGCCACGCGAATTACTTGCTTCTACGTAAGCACTTTTCAGCAAATTGGTCTTCAAATCGTTTTGGATCGTCTGATACCATTCAACGGCACGGATGGAATCGCCCGGAGCAATTTTCCCGTTCAGTGCTACCGGGAAGTTTAACAGGAAGTTGGTATTATGACCGACACTGCGGTAATACAGATCGACTAACTTGGCCAACGACTTTACCTGATGGTCTTCCCGTGCGTGATAGAACCAGCCCGGACGAATAGAAACGTCGCATTCTCCGCCTAACCATTTATCTCCGTCTTCCATGCCTCGCTGACTGTCGGTATAATGTTTTTCCTTTTCGTAGGAGTAGGGCGACCATTGTGTCGCATCTGCCCAGCCTTCTTCATTTCCAATCCAACGAATATCCGGAACGGTACCTCCGAAAATCATGGCCTGCGGATGCAGTTCCTTAATAGCATTGCGGGCTTCCTCATATTTATAATATGTTTTCGGATCGATTGAACGTTTCTCATTGGCTCCTCCGTACCAGCCGTCACCACCGTTGGCACCGTCAAACCAATATTCAAATAACGGGCCGTAGTTACTGATTAGTTCATGCATCTGAGCATGAAACTTTTCCACATATCCCGGCTGTCCGTAATTCTCACTGTTACGGTCCCAGGGAGAAAGATAAATACCAAACTTCAGTTCATGTTTACGACAAGCATCCGAGAGTTCACGAACCATATCACCTTTTCCGTCTCTCCAAGGCGAATTCTTGACCGAATATTCTGTTGTAGCAGTAGGCCAGAGGCAAAAACCATCGTGATGTTTTGCTGTCAGGATAACTCCTTTCAATCCAGCAGCCTTAATGGTTCGTACCCATTGGTCGCAGTCCAAATCCGTCGGATTAAAGGTCGAAGCAGGTGTATTCCCATAACCCCATTCCAAATCATTGAAGGTATTTAATCCAAAATGGACGAATGCGTAAGTTTCCAATTTATGCCATTCTACTTGTTCCGGTGTAGGAACGGGTAAAACGGGTGCAGGAGGCGGGACGTTACTGCAAGCAGAAAGCAACCAGGTTGCCGCACATACGCCCGACATCAGTAAATAATGAGTCGTTTTCATATCAGTTGTGTTTTTTATAGATAATAACTTCAAAGATAATCTTTATTTGGAAATATCTTCCTTTTGAGACGATTTATTATCCGATGATAACAACTTATCTTGTTCAAATAAAGATGATTGATAAGCCTTTTCCTGATGCAGTGATTTTAAAGCACTAAGATTTGAATGGAAGAGTAATGAATATTTAATTTTTCGACATCTGTCGAAAAGCTTTACGACTATTATAATAAAGCTTTACTATATATGTGCTAAAGCTTTTTGACTAATATGGAAAAGCTTTATGACAACTGTCAAAAAATTATTTTCCTATTGGTTTTGTCTTTGCTGGTCATGTGAGAAAACTTCGGAAGTGGAAGAAGGCGGGTTGCTGATATGAACTTTGTGGCTTTCGGGTAGAGGATATGTATGGTGAATGATTATCTTTGTTGATAGAAAAGAGTGCTATTCACGAAATACGTATAAATAAGATATGCCATGAATCAGAAATTATTGCTAATTGCTCTTTCGGGACTTTCGTTGACTGCCTTGGCAGATGAAGCCCGATTGCTGCGTTTTCCGGCTACGAATGGGAAGGAGATTGTTTTTTCGTATGCCGGCGATTTGTATCAGGTGCCTATGAGCGGAGGCGAGGCCCAGCGATTGACTTCGCATGTCGGGTATGAGATGTTTCCCCGTTTTTCACCGGATGGAAAGACAATTGCCTTTACCGGTCAGTATGATGGAAATACCGAAGTGTTTACAATTCCCGTCTATGGCGGAGAGCCTTTGCGGGTAACGTATACGGCTACGAATGGTCGTGATGATTTGGGTGACCGTATGGGACCGAATAATATTGTGATGACGTGGACGCCCGACGGCAAACAGATTGTCTATCGTAATCGAATTGGTGACGGATTCACCGGAAAGTTGTATACCGTCAATCAGGAAGGCGGACTGCCGGAGGTGATTCCTTTGCCCGAAGGTGGCTTCTGTAGTTATTCACCCGACGGCAAACGCTTGGCTTATAACCGGGTGATGCGTGAGTTCCGTACCTGGAAATATTATAAAGGTGGAATGGCGGATGATGTATGGATTTATGATCCGGCCCAGAAGAAGGTAGAGAATATTACTAACAATGAGGCGCAGGATATTTTCCCGATGTGGATAGGCGATGAAATCTATTACCTTTCGGATCGTGATCGTACGATGAATCTGTTTGTTTATCATACGAAAACGAAAGAAACCAAGAAGGTAACCAACTTTACGGAGTATGATATCAAATTCCCTTCTTGCCACGGCGATTGGATTGTTTTTGAGAATGGTGGTTATATCTATAAGCTGAAAGCCGGAAATAACCAGCCGGAGAAAGTCAATATTCGTTTGGCTTCCGACAATGTCTATGCACGTCAGGCTATTAAGGATGGAGTTGATTATCTGACTGCTGCCAGTCTTTCTCCCAATGGCGAACGGATGGTGGTCACAACCCGTGGGGAAGTATTTAACATCCCGGTCGAAAAAGGCGTCAGTAAGAATATCACCCGCACGCCCGGAGCGCACGAACGGGAAGCACAATGGTCGCCCGACGGGAAATATATCGCTTTTATCTCCGACCGGACCGGCGAGACAGAACTCTATTTACAGGAAGATGGTTTGGGAAAAGAGCCTGTTCAATTGACAAAGAACAATGATACGTATATCCGGACGTTTAGTTGGAGTCCGGATGCCAAGAAGCTGGTTTATACCGATCGGCAGAACCGGATCTGTCTGTTGGACGTAGCATCCAAGCAGAAGAAGGTATTGTTGCAGGATCCGTTGGGCGAACCGCAGCAAGTATCTTTTTCTCCGGACAGTAAGTGGCTGACTTATACCCGTACTTCGGAGAATGATTTTTCGATTGTCTATGTCTATAACCTCGAAACCCAGAAGGAATATGCTGTAACGGATCAGTGGTATTCGTCCAGCTCACCGGTTTTCAGTACGGATGGTAAGTATCTGATCTTCTCGTCTGCCCGCGATTTCAATCCGACTTACGGACAAACGGAATGGAATCATGTTTATACCCGGATGAATGGGGTTTATCTGGCACTGCTTCGTCAGGATACGCCTTCACCTTTCTTGGAGGAAGATGATGAGGTGACCGTACAGACTACTGAAAGTACAAAAGAAGAAACTTCGGAAGAAGAGACGTCGGTCCGTATCGACATCGATGGTATCGCCGATCGTATCGTGAAGCTTCCGCTTTCTCCTTCGTATTACGCACACTTTTATTCAGACGGGAATAAAGTCTATTATTATACCTCTGGTGGCACCAAGGCATATGATCTGAAAACAAAGAAAGAAGAAACCATTGCCGAAGGAGCCATCATGTATGTTAATCCCGGCAGTTCCAAAGCTATGTTTTCACGCCCTAAAACATTGTATGTCTCATCTACGATTCCTTCCGGAAAAGCCGATTTAAGTCAGGCGGTGAATCTTTCGAATATGAAGATTACGGTAGATTATCCGCAAGAATGGGCACAGATCTTCGACGAAGCTTGGCGGGCTTATCGGGATGGTTTCTATTTACAGAACATGCACGGAATGGATTGGAAGGCAATCAAGCAGAAATATGCTGTTCTGTTGCCATACGTGAAGACGCGTCTCGATCTGAATTACATCATCGGTGAGATGATTGGCGAGCTGGAATGTGGTCATGCCTATGTTAATCCCGGTGAAATGGAAAAGCCCAAACGTCTGAATACCGGTATGTTGGGCGCAGAAATATCCCGGGATCCGAGTGGTTTCTTCAAGTTGGAAAAGATTTTGGAAGGAGCCAACTGGAGCAAGAAGTTGCGTTCTCCGCTGGCAGAGCCGGGCATTGAAGCGAAAGTCGGCGAATATATCGTTGCTATCGACGGTGTTCCTACCAACAGTGTGAAGAATATGTATCAGTTGTTGGTCGGGAAAGCCAATGTTCCTACTGAACTGATGCTGAACAGCAAGCCGCAATTGGCTGGAGCGCATAAAGTCGTGATTACGCCGTTGGTGGAAGAATATTCGCTGTATCATTATAACTGGGTACAGAATAACCTGAAGAAAGTAACGGAAGCTACGCAAGGTCGTGTCGGATATATTTATATACCGGACATGGGACCGGATGGATTGAACGAGTTTGCCCGGTATTTCTATCCGCAACTCGATAAGGAAGGATTGATTATCGACGACCGTGCCAACGGTGGCGGAAATGTTTCTCCGATGATTCTGGAACGCCTGGCCCGTGAACCTTATCGTCTGACGATGCGTCGGGGCTCAAAACTGATAGGAACCGTGCCCGATGCCGTACAAGTCGGACCGAAAGTCTGCCTGATCAACAAGTATTCGGCTTCCGATGGTGATTTGTTCCCGTGGGGTTTCCGCGCACTGAAGTTAGGAAAGCTGATTGGAACTCGTACCTGGGGTGGAATCGTAGGTATCAGTGGTTCGTTGCCTTATATGGATGGAACTGACATTCGCGTCCCATTCTTCACCAGCTATGATCCGAAGACCGGCGACTGGATTATCGAGAACCACGGAGTAGATCCGGATATTGTAGTCGATAATGATCCGATTCGCGAGTGGAATGGAGAAGACCAGCAGTTGGATCGTGCCATTCAGGAAGTCATGAACCAGTTGAAAGATCGGAAACCGCTTCCGGGTATTCCGGCTCCGCGTGACTGGGCGCCGAAGAAATAAAGCGTAATTTAATTGAAAGTTGAAAATGGAGAATTGAAAATTAGTCTATTATTCTCCATTTTTAGAGAAAAACGTATTTATCAATCCATTCGTGGATCGAAAGGAGATAGTAGAGGCGTAGCGTGCTGCGCCTCAAACGGTGTTGTTAAAAATACCGACATATATATATTAGGCACGGAACACGGTTAAAAAACGGTGGAATCTGTGCCTGATTTTCTGCTATGATAGGCTGGAGGCGCAGCACCTCCAATGAGATATATCCTCTATTGGTCGATAGAGGTCGTCTCTACTGATCGGTAGAGATTGGCTCTACTTCCCGATAGAGGTAACCTCTACTGTTCGATAGAGGTTGTCTCTATAGTTCAATAGAGATGAACGCTATAGAGGTTTATTCAAGAAAATGGGGATTACATACATGAAACAACCTTGTTTTGTCCTTTAATCACCTGATTTGGAAAAATAATATGAGTTTTTCCTTGTTGATTCGGAAATCCTCTTTATCTTTGCAACGAATCCGTAGCGGACAGCGGTCTGCGAGATGCGGTTTCATACATATTTAATGTAAGCATTTTACGAAGATTATTCCTAACTGGAAATCTGGAAAATTTTTAGTGTTGTGGGATAATGGACAGTAAATGCTTGCGCTGACTACGTATATAGAAGTATCTACCATCTATAGGTAGATTATATTATATCGTATAAAGCGCGGGCTTGTTCTATTATTACAACACGGGCAGTTTCCAGAGCCTCCAGTTAAATAATAGCGAGCTCGCGCTTTTTTTATCTCCTTTCTGAAATGAATCGAAAATAACCAAAGCCGGGTTCGTTCTTAATCCCTTCGTAAAATTAATTGGTTGAATTATCCTTATTAATAACAATTAATTTTATTTCATTATGAACAAAAAAGTACTTACGCTTTGTGCCGGTTTTTTACTGGCAGGTGCTGCGTCCATGAGTGCTCAGGATTTAGTAAAGATTACAAATCCTGATTTATTACTGGATGGGGAAACTTACTATCTTGGTAATGCAGATGGTGATTCTTTAGTTACTTTTAATGCGGTAAAAAGTCAGAGTTATAAGACTGTAAATACAGCAAAGAAAGATCTGAAAAAATTAAGTTCATCAGAAGTTGCTTTTGTTAAAAACGGAAGTAACTGGAGTATTGAACACAATGGAATGAATATCTATGCTTGGACAGATGGTTTTTATACTAATTATCCTGCTGATAATGTGAATAATTCTAAATACAAACAGTTGATGACTGTGACTCCTGGTGAGAATGGGTTAATCACAATTAAATCTGTTAAAGGAGCAAAAGGTACAGAACAAAATTTACAAGCAAATCAATTCTTGACACGTGAAGCTAAAGGTGCTCAAGCTAAAGGTTATATAAAAGCTCAGGGCGATTTTTCTTCTTTCCAATTATACACAAAGGCTATAACAGCTGAAGGAGAAACTCCTATTGAGGTTGCAGATGCATGTACATTCTTATTGTTTGCAGGTAATAAGTATGTTGGAGTAAAAGGCAAGAGTATTTCTGAAGTTACTGAGGCCCCTACAGAAAAAACAGAAGCGTTGTATAGCTGGATTAAGGAGGGGAATGCTTATAAGAATGTAGCTACAGGTTTGTATTTGAGTTGGAATGCAACAAAGAATGAATTTGCAACATCTACAACGCCTGTTACGGTATCTATGAATGGTACTATATTGGTTGTTGGTGGTGTTGCAACTAAAACTGCTGGAACTTTTGAATCTCAAGCTCCATTACCAGTACAGCTTCCGGGCAATTGGGCTGATATGCAAGTAGAGATTAAGAAAGACGATAAAGGCAATATTGTTGATCCGGGAAAATTTGTATTATTTGCTCGTAATAATGTCGCTATTACATGGGAAAAGGATGCTACTTCTGGAGTTTATGAATATGGTTGTGCTCCATATAATGCTCAAGATGCTGTACCATTTACATTTACATTGAGTAAAGAAGAACAATCAGATGGTAGCTATCGTGTTTATTTGATGCAGAACGGTGAGCATGTGAAAGTAAACGGTAATTGGGTTAGATTGGATGTATCTGCTACTAAAGATTCTTACGGATTACCTAATAATGCTATTATCGTATTAAAAGCTGGCGGTGATTTTATCACATTTGATGGTAAAACATTGAAGGCTGTTTCAACTGTTGGTCAAGCAACTCAATTTGGTTTAGGTCAGTTACAAGAAGCCTATATTTCTGCCAATACATTGATTGCTCGTTATGGTGATTACTTTACGTTAGATATCACTTACAAGAACGACAAGAATAAAGATGTTGATTTGACAGGTAAATTCAAAGGTCAATTACGTCCGGTTCGTTCTGTAAGTTATTATAATGGTAAAGCAAATTATGAAGATGCTCAGGCTGAAACAGACTTTATGTTAGTAAACGAGGCTGGTGATATTATTGTTATCGATACCAAGAATCCTACATATGTTGGTACTAAGGAAATTGGTTATGAGTTTACTACTCTTACTCCGAAACAGTGGTCAGAAGCACAGATAACAGGTAAAGATATGCAATATCTGACAAGTTTCCGTATGGCATATACTCCGGGACAGGATCCGAATGGTGTTTCTGCAATTACTAGCATGACTGTTTCTAATGGAATTGAAACATTATCTGTAGGTCGCCAAAAGAAAGGCGAAGATTTTGTATTGGTAGCTGCTGAACAGGGAGATTTGTTTGCTGTTACATTTAAGTTGAATGCTGGTAATGGTATTACAGCAGCTGAATGGTTGAACACTCCTTCTTACTACAAGGTAGAGATGATCAACAAGGATAAGAATCATCTGAACTACGGTAAAGTATTAGGTTTGGATGAAGGCGGTGATATCGCTTGGGTTGCTCCTGAAAATGTTGATTTGACAAAACCGGAAGGTCAGTTCGCTATTGATCAGCATTACACTTTCACTAACCGAGAAAATGGAGCAAAGGCTTCTTGGATTTTGAATGGTGAATTGTATCAGGTAGAAAAAGATGTATATGCAGTAGTGCATCCAAATTGGTCAGAAGGAAATGATACGTTACGTATTACTCCGATTACAACTTATAAGTCGAGCGATGGTTTCAAACGCTTCACTGCTGCTGATCTGAATGCTAATACTTATACAGTTGCCATGAAGCTATTGAACGGTGCCTTCTTGAATATCATCGAAAATCATGACGATAAACACCGTATCGGTTTGGATGAAGATAATGCTACTGAATGGCGTATTGAAATGCCGACTGTTAAGTTGAAAGATGTAACAGGTGACTTTACTCGCATGGCAGCTGACACGGCAAAGGTTGAAACAGCTATTGAGTATTATGTAGATGGAGACTGGCATAAAACTCAGATCGATAATCCGGAAGCTAAGTATTACTACCCGAATACTGAATTACAGATCTGTACTTACGTTTTGAAGAATACAGATACCCAAGAATATTTAAATGGAAAAGACAATTCAGAATCTACAGGTAATGCATATTATATTTGTGAACCAAAAGATGCTTACAATAATAGATATGCAACTCGAGTTGCCTTTAAATTGAATGAAGGGGAAACTGTAAATATTGTTCCTGTTTATCAGTATGATACTGAATATACTTATTATCCAAATATCAATATTGATCGTGAGAATTATGAGTCAAACTATGAATCTTATGCAAAACAATTAAAGCTGTCTAAGTATAAGATTATTGGTGGTACAACTTCATTGAATGGTGTCTTGAAAGATGCAGACTTATATGAAGCTACTGCTAACGACTTGTTTGTAATCGAGAAGGCTGAAGCTCCTACTTACAAGAAATTGGCTCAGGACGATAAGATTATCTTGACATTGAAAGAAAATCTGAAGGATGAATACGTACTGTTCGAAGATGGTGATTTTGCAGGTATGGGCAACCGTTTGGCTCATAAGGATATCAACCCGACTCTGTATGTAGATACAGCTTATGTAAATCGTGTTGGTAACTATGCATATCAGTATCTGTTGTCAGTAAGACCGACTCGCATTGATACAACTTACCAGTGCAACTTGCCGGAAGAACACGGAGTTCACCGTGCAGATACAACGAAGGGATTCTTCTTGGTTAACATGGTAGATTCAGCTAAGGCAAATCAGAATGTACATAACAACAAGTTCATGTACGATGGCGAATATAAGTTGGCATTCGTTGAAGGTTACCATACAAACGATAGCTTATTCTTCACAGAAGATGGTAAAGTAGTATCTAAGATGGAAGTAGGTAACGGCGACTTCAATATCGCTAAGTATGCCTTCAAGATGGTCGATGAAACTGAAAACGAATTCGTAATTGAAACAGCTTCTGGTTATACAACAAAGGAGAACTGGGTTAAGGATAACAATGGTAACTGGCATTGGACAGTAGCTTCAGTTGAATCTAAACCGGGTTACTTACGTTGGGTAAATGACAACTTGGTTGTAACAGAAGACATCGACAAGGCTGCTATCTTCACCATGGAAACTAGCGACAAAGAAGCTACTGCTAACGAAAACATCGCTGCTGGTAACGTAGTAGTTGCAGGTGTTGACGGTGCTGTAGTAGTTAAGGGTGCTGAAGGTAAGAACGTAATCGTAAGTACAATCCTTGGTAAGGTAGTAGCTAACGAAGTAGTTTCTTCAGACAACGCAACCATCGCTGCTCCGGCTGGTATCGTAGTTGTATCAGTTGATGGCGAAAGCTTCAAGGTAGTAGTAAAATAATTGACAATTGAAGATTAACAATTGACAATTCATAATAATTGCGGTGGGAGAAATCCCATCGCAATCATTCAAAAGATATTTTTAAGTTAATAGTCACGATCCATCCAAAGCTCCGTCCTTTGGGTCGGAGAACAAGGGAAAGGTAAGTACCCCGTGAGGGAGAACAAGTGACATTAGTATTAATAATAGTGTAATATAAAGTTTATGTTCTACCAGTAACCCTGAGAAGAGTAAACGTAGAATCTCAAAAAATGAAATCCCTGTCGTTCGTTTGGGCGGCAGGGATTTTTTATAATTGAAAATGGACAATTGACAATTGAAAATTATCTTTTCCATCTTCCGTGTTATCCGTGAAATCCGTGCCTAAAAATCGTCAATTTTCAATTGTTTTGGCCTTCGAAGAGTGAGACTTGGCTTTTTTGGTCCTTTGGGGTCAAGCCCAAAGAACGGACAAACCACGAAATATCTTATCAGCAAACAAGAAAACGTAAAAAATAGACGAAAAAGAACTATATTCCCTTTTGATTTATTACTTTTGCCGCAAATTATTGATAAATGATTTACAATTGGAATTCAAGAACTGAATTATTGTTAGGAAAAGAGCGGCTGGAACGTTTTTCGGAAGCCCATGTTCTGGTTGTTGGTTTGGGTGGCGTTGGCGCCTATGCGGCCGAACAGATTTGTCGGGCAGGTATCGGACAAATGACGATCGTGGATGCTGATACCGTCAATGAAAGTAATTTGAACCGACAGCTACCGGCGTTGCATTCAACGTTAGGAGAACCCAAGGCCGAGGTGGTGGCTGCACGCCTGATGGATATTAATCCGGAACTGAAACTGACGGTTGTCAATGAATTCCTGCGGGATGAACGGACCGAAGAGATTCTGGATCATGCGCACTACGACTTTATTGTCGATGCAATCGATTCCCTCAGTCCGAAAGTCTTTTTGTTATACCATGCGTTGCTGCGGAAGATTCCGATCGTTTCGTCGATGGGAGCCGGGGCCAAGATCGACCCGTCGCAAGTCCGTATCGCCGATATTTCGAAGACCTCCAATTGTGCGCTGGCAAAGGCCGTGCGTAAACGCTTGCGTGGTTTGGGCGTACAGAAAGGAATTCCGGTGGTTTATTCGACGGAAATGGCGAATCCGGATGCTGTAATAGAAGTGAATGATGAAGCCTGCAAACGGACGACAACTGGAACGGTTTCGTATATGCCGGCTATCTTTGGTTGTTATTTAGCTTCGTATGTGATCAGAAATATCTAATAAGAGGAATAAAAGAATATGATAGTAGCAGAAGGCATTACCAAGAGTTTTGGAAACTTGCAGGTATTGAAAGGAATAAACCTGACGATCAACCAGGGAGAAGTGGTTTCGATCGTTGGTCCGAGTGGAGCTGGTAAAACAACGTTACTTCAGATATTGGGTACGCTGGATAAGCCGGATGGCGGGCGTTTGCTGATACATGATACTGATGTGTTGCATTTGTCCGAACAGAAACTGTCGGCCTTTCGTAATCAGAATATCGGTTTTGTCTTTCAATTCCACCAGCTGTTGCCTGAATTTACGGCATTGGAGAATGTAATGATTCCGGCTTTGATAGCCAACGAGAAAGCTTCGGCAGCCGAAAAGCGGGCCAAAGAAATCCTGTCGTTTCTGAAACTGTCAGACCGGATGTCGCATAAACCGGCAGAGTTGTCGGGAGGAGAGAAACAGCGGGTAGCCGTTGCTCGGGCACTGATCAATCATCCACAGGTAATTTTGGCCGATGAGCCTTCGGGCAGTCTGGATACTCGGAATAAAGAAGAACTGCATGCCCTGTTCTTTGAGTTACGCGACCAGATGAATCAGACGTTTGTGATTGTTACCCACGACGAACAGCTGGCTTCGCAGACCGACCGGACCATTCATATCCGGGATGGTGTTGTGAGCGAAGAGGCATCAATAAAAGCATAAAAGTCAACGAATTCATATAACAAACAGAATATGTCAACGAATAGAGCAACATTTGGAAGTAAACTGGGAGTGATCCTGGCAACCGTAGGATGTGCTGTGGGCTTGGGAAGTATTTGGCGTTTCCCATATATGGTAGGCGAGAATGGTGGAGCCGCTTTCTTGCTGGTATTTATTATCTGTACGGTCTTATTGGGCTTGCCCATTATGATTACAGAGTTTTTTATCGGACGGCATTCACGAAGTAATGCGGCCGGTTCGTTCAAGAAACTGGCACCACATACCAAATGGTCGTTGATCGGTTATAACGGTGTGCTGGCAGCTTTCCTGATTTTAGGATTCTATGCGGTGGTTTCCGGCTGGACATTGGAATATGTCTGGCAGGCATTGAGTGGAAACCTTTCTTGAAAGAGTGCTGCCGATTTTACCAATGATTTCCAGGCATTCTCAAGCAGTGTCTTCCGTCCGATCTTATGGACGGCCGTTTTTATCGGTATTACACATTATATTATAGCAGCCGGTGTAGAAAAAGGGATTGAGCGAGCTTCGAAAGTCATGATGCCGGCTCTGTTTCTGATATTATTGGTTTTATGTATCCGTTCAGTAACCCTGCCCGGAGTAAAAGACGGATTAGCCTTTCTGCTCCGTCCTGATTTCGGAAAGATCACTTCGTCGGTTGTTTTGAGCGCCATGGGACAGACATTTTTCTCGTTAAGTATTGGGATGGGCTGTCTGATAACTTATGCATCCTATTTTGGGAAAGATACCAATCTGCAGACAACCGCAGTACAGGTGACAGTATTGAATACATTAGTGGCTTTATTAGCCGGAATAATGGTTTTCCCCGCAGTCTTCAGTTTCGGTATCGAACCAACTGCCGGTCCGGAATTGGTTTTCATTACCCTGCCAAATATCTTTGAGCAATTACCTTTCGGTAGCGCCTGGTCGTTTATCTTCTTCATCCTGTTGGCACTGGCAGCATTGACATCAACTATTTCTTTGCACGAAGTCGCTACTGCCTATGTACACGAAGAATACAATGTACCTCGGAAGTTTGCAGCCTGGGTTGTTTCTATCGGAGTCTTTATCATCGGCGTTTTTGCTTCGCTTTCATTCGGTGTACTTAAAGAATATACCATCGGTGGGCTGACGATATTCAATGCCCTCGACTTCTTGACTGCCAAGATCATGATGCCATTGGGTGGAATGATGATCTGTGTGTTTGTTGGTCTGCGGATTGAAAAGAAGATATTAAAGGAAGAATTGACCAACCACGGTACGATCCCGTTCTATTTCTTCCAGACGTATGCATTTTTCATTAAATACCTGGCTCCACTGGCAATTGGTTTGATATTTATCAATGAATTGGGAATAATTGCGTATATTCGCCAAGCGATAGCATGAATAGGCAGAGCTGATCGCAGTATTGCATAAAATCATACGTATTATGTCTAAAGACAAGATGCTGACGCCAAGTTTCTGTTATATCTTGGCAGCTAATTTTCTACTCTTCTTTGCATTCTATCTGATTTTGCCGATTTTGGCATTCTATTTACAGGAAGAGTTTTCGGCCGGTAAGACAATGATCGGTTTTATCCTTTCATGTTATACGATTGCCGCGTTGTGTATCCGTCCTTTTTCCGGCTATTTGCTGGATACATTGTCTCGACGTCCGCTTTACTTGGTGGCTTATTTTATTTTCATAGCCATTTTCGGTGGATATATCCTGGCTACGAGTCTGACGCTTTTCATTGCCTTGCGTATTATACATGGTCTCTCGTTCGGGATGGTAACAGTGGCTGGTAATACGATTGTGATTGACATTTTACCTTCTTCCAGACGAGGGGAAGGAATTGGTTATTACGGATTGGCAAACAATATCGCCATGAGCTTTGGACCTATGACCGGGCTATTCATGCACAGTGTTTATTCTTACCAGACCATTTTCTTGTGTTCTCTGGTGACAGGAGCTGTTGGCTTTATTATGGCTTATTTAGTCAAGACACCTTATAAAGCCCCGATACAGCATATGCCGATTTCCTTAGACCGCTTCTTCCTGAAGAAAGGCGTCTGGGCTGGTATATCCTTGTTGCTGTTATCAATTCCGTATGGTATGACGACAACCTATGTTGCCATGTATGCCGATGAGATCGGGATAGAAGTCAATCCCGGTTTGTATTTTACTTTTATGGCGATTGGCTTGGCCGTTTCCCGCATGTTTTCCGGGCGGCAAGTAGATAAAGGAAGGATTACGCTGGTTATCTCGTTAGGAATGTACTTGGCGGCTATCTCCTTCTTCGTCCTGTCGGCCTTGCATCTGTTGATGGAATGGAATCATGTGTTTAGTTCTTACTTGTATTTGGGAATTGCTTTGGCACAAGGTGTTGCCTTCGGAACCATGTTTCCTGCCTTTAATACCTTGTTTGTCAATCTGGCAGCCCATAATCAACGGGGAACAGCAACTTCTACTTACCTGACCAGTTGGGATGTGGGTATTGGAATTGGTTTGATGATTGGTGGTTCGCTGGCACAAACCTTTGGCGGTTTTGAATATGCTTATCTGTGTGGTGCTTGTCTTACCGTTGTTTCTACTCTCTTCTTCCTGCTGAAAGCTGGTCCGCATTTCAATCGGGAAAAACTGAGATAATCTTCTTGTAGAGGCGTAACGTGCTGTGCCTCCAGCGAATATATATAAACCTCAAAAACTCAAAATGAAAATAATTGTAGATGATACGATTCCTTTCTTGAAAGGAATAGCAGAGCCGGTAGCTGACGTCGTTTATATTCCGGCAAAAGGTTTTACTCCAGAAGTGGTGAAAGACGCCGATGCTTTGATTGTTCGTAGTATCGATAAATGTACTTCCGAATTGTTGGCCGGCAGCCGTGTCCGTCTGATTACGACTGCTACCATAGGCTTTGATCATATAGATATTCATTATTGCGAATCACATGGGATTACGTGGAAGAATGCACCAGGATGCAATGCGCCGTCGGTTGCCCAGTATGTCTTAGCCTCTTTGTTGCGGGTAGCTTTACGAAGAGGAGAATCACTGCAAGGAAAGACGTTGGGTATCATCGGAGTAGGACATGTAGGAAAAGAAGTGGAAAAGTTAGCTTCGCTTTTTGGTATGACTATCCTACGAAACGATCCACCTAGGGCAGAAGCCGAAGGTCCGGAATCTTTTGTCTCTTTGGACGAACTGCTGGTTCGTGCCGATATTATCACTTGTCATGTACCATTTACCCGTGAAGGAAAATATCCTACCTGGCATCTGGCAGACGATAAGTTCTTTAGTCAGGTACGTCGGGGTTGTTGGTTTATCAACAGTTGTCGGGGAGCTGTGCATGATACAAAAGCTTTGCTGGAAGCTCATCAGAAAGGAGTGGTAGAAGAAATTATCCTTGATTGTTGGGAGAATGAACCTCAAATTAATCAGGAATTACTGAAAGTAGTCTCTATCGCAACGCCTCATATTGCCGGTTTCTCGGCTGATGGGAAGGCTACGGCTACCCGTATGTGTTTAGAAGAAATTCAGCGTTTCTTTCATGTTCGGTTTGACCGGTTGAAAGAAGTGGTGCCGCCAGCACCTGCAAATCCGCTGATTGACCTTGATTCTTTTGAGGATCATCGGATAGAAAATGCCTTTTTGCAAACCTTCGACCCATTGGTTGTCGATAGGAAACTGAGAAAAGATCCTTCTACATTTGAATGGCTGCGTAATCATTATGATCATCCGCGTGAGCCGTTGGCCTATCAGGTAAAGCAGTCAACTCCTGCTGAAAAATCCCTGTTACAGCAAATCGGTTTCCAGGTGATTGGTTGAACTCTGAGAACTTTGTAGATCTGTAACATAAATGCTTACAGGTATCGAGCGGATCAAAAATAATCCGTATCTTTGCGGTGTATGAAAAAGAAATATTTTCTTCCCTGCCTCATTAAATGTATGAGGCAGAGGAAAAATGTATGTGTATTACTGCTTATATTATTATTCAGCAGTTTGTCTGCTGTTTGGGCTCCTCTGAAAGCTCAGTATAGTATGGGAACTACCGGACTGATGAATATTCCGACTGCCGATATGCAACCCGACGGGACTTTTATGGCAGGTGGGAATTTTATGCCTTCTGCTATTTTGCCGCCCGAATGGAATTATCATTCCGGTAATTACTTCCTGAATATGACCTTTCTTCCTTTTCTGGAAGTGGCTTATCGTTGTACCTTGTTGAAAACAGGTGATGCGCATGGGAATAAATGGAATCAGGACCGTTCTGTATCCTTACGGCTCCGTCCATTGAAAGAAGGAAAATGGTGGCCGGCTATAGTGATCGGTTCCAATGATGCTTTTACTACCAATCAGTTAAATATGTTCGAAGATTCCGGAGGAAATCGCTTTTTCTCTTCCGTCTTTGCCGTTGGAACTAAGCATTTCCATTGGGGAGGACATCAGTTGGGTGTGACTGTCGGTGGTCATATTCCATTTCGTAGTGGTAGCTTGAATAAAGGTGTTTTAGGCGGTTTGGAATATCGTCCGGCTTTTTATCCGGATTGGGCACTCATGGTAGAATATGATTCGGATGTGATGAATGTCGGAACGGCTCTCCGGTTGTGGAAACATCTTTCTCTTCATGTGTTTTGCTATGACTGGCAGGCTGTTTGTGGAGGACTCCGATATGAAGTGAAACTGTATTGATCTTCCAAGAAGAAAAACGAATAAAACGAAGTAATGCAGATGAAACAGATACTATTGATAGGCTTTCTATTCTTTTTCCCTTGGCTGGCGGGGGCCAGGTCGTATACCTCTTTATTGAGGCAGATGGG
>ENA-OPBX01000834-OPBX01000834.1-human-gut-metagenome-genome-assembly--contig:-NODE-834-length-18829-cov-2.675242_pt1 | contig 18829 bp, 17 predicted proteins | sample MGYA00241075_ERZ501466 | MGnify/ENA primary metagenome ERZ501466 (study PRJEB25962, sample SAMEA2042633) | human gut metagenome | biome: human gut; feature: human-associated habitat; material: faeces...
CACCGATCTCACCGGCGGTGACAGGCTTGCCGTCGTAGGTGTAGGCGCACACGATCTTGGAAAGACGCTCCTTCAGATCGGAAATGCTGGTGGCAAGGCAGAAAATTGCCATCACCTCGCTGGCAACGGTGATATCAAAGCCGTCCTCGCGGGGGGTGCCGTTCACCTTGCCGCCCAGACCGTCCACAATAAACCGCAGCTGCCGGTCGTTCATGTCCATGCAGCGCTTCCAGGGGATGCGGCGGGGGTCGATGTTCAGCGGGTTGCCCTGCTGGATGCTGTTGTCGATCATGGCAGCCAGCAGGTTGTTGGCGGTGCCAATGGCGTGCAGGTCGCCGGTAAAGTGCAGGTTGATATCCTCCATGGGCACCACCTGTGCGTAACCGCCGCCGGCAGCGCCGCCCTTTACGCCGAACACGGGGCCAAGGCTGGGCTCGCGCAGGCAGAGCATGGTCTTTTTGCCCAGTGCGTTCATGGCATCGGCCAGACCTACGCTGGTGGTGGTTTTGCCCTCACCGGCGGGGGTGGGGCTGATGGCAGTGACAAGGATCAGCTTACCCTGCTTTTTGGCATTGTGGATCAGCCGGTGGTCGATCTTGGCCTTATAGCGGCCATAGGGGATCACACTTTCGTCCTCCAGACCCAGCTGAGCTGCGATCTGGGTAATAGGCTTCATTTTGGCTTCCTGCGCGATCTCGATATCGGTCTTCATACAGACATCCTCCTTGATAGCAAAAAAGGACAGCTTTGCGCAGCAATTGCGCAAGGCTGCCCAGACGGTCGGCATTGACATCCCATGCACCCCTGCACTGTGGTGCTCCACAAGGTTCCGTCAGCAGGGATGCGGTCTATGCTGTAAAGATAGCACATCGCCGGGGTGTTTGTCAAGGAGGTACAGTTGCAAAAATCACCCATAAATGCAGAAAATTTTTTGCGTTATCCAAGGGTTTGTGCTATACTTATTCTGGGTTATTATGAAAACAACGACAGAAAGCAGGAAATCCATATATGCTGCAAAACCCTCAGTTACATTATCTGGACAACGCGGCCACCACCATCGTAGCGCCGGAGGTGGCGGACGTCATAAACAAGGCCATGCGGGAGCACTGGGCAAACCCTTCCAGCCTGTACGGCCCGGGCGCGCGCAGTGAAGAGGCTTTGAACGCCGCCCGCGCCGCCGTGGCGCGCACGCTGGGCTGCAAAAGCCGGGAGCTGTATTTTACCTCCTGCGGCAGCGAGAGCAACAATCTGGCGCTGCTGGGTGCGGTGCAGACCCGCACCTTCGGCAAGGGCATCGTGGTGTCCGGCTTCGAGCACCCCAGTGTGCAGCGCCCGCTGGAGCGGCTGGCAAAGCAGGGCTATGATGTTACCGTGGTAGCCCCCCGGGCAGACGGCACGTTGGATATTGCCGCCATGCTGGAGCGGGTGGACAAAAACACCATCCTTGTAGCCTGCATGATGGTGAACAACGAGATCGGCACCCGCAACGATGTGGAGCGCCTTGCCGCCGAGTTGAAGCGCCGCAACAGCCGCACCATCGTCCATGTGGACGCGGTGCAGGCGTGGATGCGTGTGCCCATCAAGTTGGACAACATCGATACGCTCTCGGTGAGCGGCCACAAGATCCACGGACCGAAGGGCGTCGGACTGCTGTATGTAGGGGAACGGGTGAAGATCCAGCCCATCGTATTCGGTGGCGGACAGCAGCAGAATCTCCGCTCCGGTACCGAGAATGTGCCCGGTATTGCGGGACTTGCAAAAGCAGCGGAAATGCTCTATAGTCATTTTGATGAGGATCATGCCAGACTCTGCGCCTGCAAGAAACGATTCATTGAAGGTGTGGAAAGACTGGATCAGGTGAAGGTCAACGGACTTTTGCCGGATGCTCCTTATGGAGAGGGTACGGCGGCACACATTGTCAGCGTATCTTTTGCCGGCGTCAGAAGTGAAGTGCTCCTGCATGCACTGGAGGACAAGGGAATCTATGTTTCTGCAGGAAGCGCCTGCTCTGCACACAAGCCGCAGCCTTCCGCTACACTGAAAGCCATCGGCATCGATAAATCCCTGCTGGATTCCACCATACGTTTCAGTTTTTCCGTATTTACCACGGAAGAAGAGATTGACGTATGTCTCCAGGCATTGTACAATATAGTACCTATGTTACGCAGATACAGTCGCAGATAAGCGATTTGAGAAACACTCAGAAAGGAAACGAACGTGTTTACATCATTTTTGATAAAATATGCCGAGATCGGCATTAAGGGAAAGAACCGTTACCTGTTCGAAGATGCTCTGGTACGCCAGATTAAGTATGCACTGAAAAAGTGTGAGGGAGAATTCCTGGTGCACAAGACACAGGGCCGTATCTTCGTAGATGCAGAGTCAGAATTTGACTACGATGAAGTTGTGGCACACTTACAAAGAGTCTTCGGAATCTCCGGAATCTGCCCGGTAGTGCACGTACAGGATGAGGGCTTTGAGAAGCTGTGTGAGACCGTGATTGACTACATTGCAAAAGTATATCCCGATTGCAATCAGACGTTCAAGGTGGCAGCGAGACGTGCCCGGAAAAATTACCCCAAGGATTCCATGACCATCAACATGGATATGGGAGAAGCTATCCTGAAGGCTTATCCCAATATGAAGGTGGATGTACATCATCCCGATATTATGCTGAACATTGAGATCCGTGAAGAAATCTATATCTACTCCGTGATCCTGCCCGGTCCCGGAGGAATGCCCGTAGGTACCGGTGGCAAGGGAATGCTGCTTCTCTCCGGTGGTATTGATTCTCCCGTGGCAGGTTATATGATCGCCAAGAGAGGCGTCAAGATCGATGCGGTATATTTCCATGCACCGCCTTACACCAGTGAGCGTGCGAAGCAGAAAGTAGTGGATCTGGCGAAGATCGTTGCCCGTTACACCGGACCGATCTATCTGCATGTGATCAATTTTACCGATATTCAGTTATATATTTATGAGAAATGTCCTCATGAGGAACTGACCATTATCATGCGCCGTTATATGATGCGGATTGCGGAACAGATCGCGAAAGAGACTGAGTGCCTGGGTCTGATCACCGGTGAGAGCATTGGCCAGGTGGCATCTCAGACCATGAATTCCCTGATCGCTACCAATGAAGTATGTGAGCTGCCGGTCTATCGTCCGCTGATCGGTTTTGACAAGCAGGAGATCGTGGAAGTATCCGAGAAGATCGGAACCTATGAGACTTCCATTCTTCCTTATGAAGACTGCTGTACCATTTTCGTGGCAAAGCATCCTGTGACGAAACCCAACGTGAAGGTGATCCGCAGACATGAACACAATCTGGATGAGAAGATCGATGAACTGGTGAAGACCGCACTGGAGACCAAAGAACTGATCATTGCGGAAGCATAAGTGCGAATGCAGAGTAACTATTCAGAACCGGGGAAACAGAGGTACTGAATAGTTACTTTTTGGAATGGCATATAAAAAACACCTCAAGAGGATTGCGTCTCTCAAGGTGTTCTCTGTTTTACTATGTATTCGGAATTCCGAATCGGTAACTTATACCAGATAAGGCTTTAATACTTCCAGAACCTCATCAGCGCCATCCTCTGCATGGATGTTCAGGTCGATAGGCTTGGAAAGATCCAGGCTGAAGATACCCATGATGGACTTTGCATCAATTACGTATCTGCCGGATACAAGATCGAAATCATAATCGAACTTAGTAATATCGTTTACGAAAGATTTTACCTTATCAATAGAATTTAAAGAAATCTGAACTGTCTTCATGTTGACTACCTCCTTAATGTGTGTCATACCTTCTGACTTTATATTAATGGGGGAACGCTCAAAAGTCAAGACGAAAACAATACAAAAAAAGTGAGGAATCCTATGAAAAGTGTAGCATTACACAACCTCGGATGTAAGGTTAATTCCTATGAAATAGAAGTAATGCAACAAATGTTACAAGAAAAAGGTTATACTATTGTACCATTTGATGAAACCGCAGATATTTATATTGTAAATACCTGCACAGTTACCAATATTGCAGACCGGAAAAGCAGACAGATGCTTCATCGTGCGAAGCAGAAAAATCCGGCGGCACTGGTGGTGGCTGTGGGATGCTACGTGCAGACCGGAAGGGAAGATGTTGAGCAGGATCCCTGCATCGATCTGGCGATCGGCAACAACCGCAAGAAGGACCTGGCATCCATTCTGGAGGAATATTTGCAGGATCTGGAACAGGAAGATGCGGTGGCAGAGAATGCAGAAAATGCCGGACATGGTGTGGACAAGACTCTGCATGACACTACTGTTATAGACATTAACCATACTGCAGAATACGAAGAAATGACTCTGAAACAGACGGCGGAGCACACCCGAGCCTATATTAAAATTCAGGACGGATGCAATCAGTTCTGCTCTTACTGCGTTATCCCCTATGCCAGAGGCAGGGTCCGCAGCCGCAGGGCGGAGGATATCATCCGGGAGATCACCGGCATGGCACAGAACGGATACCGGGAGATCGTACTGACAGGTATCCATATCAGTTCCTACGGCATTGATTTCGACGAGGAAGCCTGGAAGCGGGGAGAAAGTGTCTCCGTATTAAAAGAAGATGAGGAGAGAAGAGATTATTCCGGCAGCAGTAAGCTGATCGATCTGCTGGAACGGATCCATGATATTGAAGGTATTGAGCGGATCCGTATCGGTTCCCTGGAACCCCGCATTGTCACAGAAGAGACCGCAGCCAGAATGGCGGCACTGCCGAAGCTGTGTCCCCATTTCCATCTGTCCTTGCAGAGCGGCTGTGATGCCACGCTACGCCGTATGAACCGTAAATATACTTCCGAAGAATATGCGGAGAGCGTTGCGCTGCTCCGCAAGGTGTTTGATCATCCGGCCATTACTACGGACGTCATCGTCGGATTCCCCGGGGAGACTGAGGAAGAGTTTGCGCAGACGGTAGGATTTTTAGACCGGATTCAATTCTTCGAGATGCATATTTTCAAGTATTCCAAACGGGCAGGCACCAGAGCGGCCGTGATGTCTCATCAGGTGCCGGATCCCGTGAAGACCACCAGAAGTGCGGAGCTTCTGGCTATGGAGAAGGAACAGTCGAAGCAGTTCCGGGCACACTATGTGGGGCAGGAGGCGGAGGTGCTTCTGGAGGAGACCAAGGAGATCGGCGGAACGGAATACCTGCTGGGACACACGAGAGATTATGTCAAACTGGCTGTCTCTGTGAAGGAAAATAAAAAAAATGTTGCAAATACCGTGATATGCGGCAGGGTACAGGGGTTTTTGACGGATGAAATCCTATTACTATCACCCCTTGAATTTTCAAAGTAAATGCGGTAATATAAGGCATAACGGAAAGATTTGCCCTATGGCAGAAAAAGAGGATCATATGCAGGACTTAGGAAATACACAATACTTCAAGGTAGAGACAGAACCTGAGACCGGCGTGAAGCTGGTGCTTTCTACCGTATATGAGGCACTGACGGAAAAAGGATATAACCCTGTGAACCAGATCGTAGGTTATATCATGAGCGGGGACCCTACTTATATTACCAGTCACAAAAATGCCCGCAGCCTCATCATGAAGGTGGAACGGGACGAACTGGTGGAAGAACTGCTCACGGAGTATATCAGGACAAAACACTGGAAATAATTACAGTTATCAGGAGGACCCACATGCGTATCATGGGTTTGGATTTCGGCTCACGTACCGTGGGCGTGGCGATCAGTGACAGTCTGCTCTTAACAGCGCAGGGTGTGGAGATCATTCGCCGCAAAGAAGAGAATAAATTACGACAGACGCTGGCCCGGATCGAGGAACTGATCGTCGAGAATGAAGTGGAAGAGATCGTACTGGGACTTCCCAAGAACATGAACGATACCGAAGGTGTCCGCGTGGAACTGACCAAAGAGTTCAAGGACAAGCTGGAGCGCAGGACCGGTCTCCCGGTATATTTCTGGGATGAGAGACTGACGACTGTGGCAGCGGACAAAGCCATGATGGAAGCGGGAATCCGCCGTGAGAACCGTAAGGATTACGTGGATATGATCGCAGCTACTCTGATCCTGCAGGGCTATCTGGATCGCAGGAACAATGAGAAGAAAAAGGAAACAGAATGAGTAAATTGGAAAAGATCACATTTCGCCCCGAAGGCGAAGAAACTGTAGAATTTTATGTACTGGAACAGACCAGGATCGGAGGACACAATTACATCCTGGTGACTGATGTGGAAGAGGGCGATGGAGATGCCCTGATCCTGAAGGATATGTCTCAGGATGGTGAAGAAGAGAGCATTTATGATGTAGTCTCCGATGATGAAGAACTGGAAGCGGTATCCGGAGTATTTGCGGATATGTTAGAGGACGTTGATTTAATTTAGATCATATCCTATGGATTGTTCCGTGCCATGCACTCACACAATCCGTTCCAATATCACCATATTGCGAAGCATTCGCTCCGCTTTTATGCTCATATTGGGGCAGGTCATTAAGCCATAAAATCACTCCCGTGCAAGCACGTTGTGTTTTCAGGCTTATGACCTTGATATATGATAAATACAGGCAGTTCTGCGAGAAGGACGGTCTTATATTTATATATGATTTGTATGATTGGCAGAGAGGGATATTGGAGGCTTTGCCGGTTTCAGCATATAATGGTTTTGTGCCAAAAGTGACAGGGAATACACGAAGGGCATGAGAGATGCCGTTATTTTGATGGAATCGTAAGATCTGGGATGTCTGATCTCCACGGGAGTCTTTGAGAAGAGAGCCGTGAAAACAGGAGGTAAATCACAGGTCTTTGTTTGCAGAGCATAACAATCCGTTCTAACGCCGGGATACATACACTAAGAACAGTTGTATAGACGTATAGAATTTGGAGGTAATTTCGTTGAAAAAGAAAAAAGAGAATAGTAACGTTTCAGGTCTGAAGATCATTCCTTTGGGAGGCCTGGAGCAGATCGGTATGAACATTACTGCCTTCCAGTACGAGGACAGTATTATTGTGGTGGACTGCGGACTGTCTTTCCCTGCGGATGATATGCTGGGAATCGATCTGGTCATTCCCGATGTAACATATCTGAAGGATAATATCGATAAGGTAAAGGGATTTGTCATCACTCATGGACATGAGGATCATATCGGAGCACTGCCCTATGTGCTGCGTGATATCAATGTGCCCATCTACGCAACCCGCCTGACCATGGGGATCATTGAGAACAAGCTGACAGAGCATAACCTCATGAAGAAGACCAAACGCAAAGTGGTGAAGTTCGGTCAGTCCATCAATCTGGGTGATTTCCGTGTGGAATTTATCAAGACGAATCACAGTATCGTAGATGCCGCAGCACTGGCCATTTATTCCCCTGCCGGTATTGTGGTGCACACCGGAGACTTTAAGGTAGACTACACACCGGTATATGGAGATGCCATTGATTTGCAGCGTTTTGCAGAAATCGGCAAAAAGGGTGTACTGGCACTGATGTGCGACTCCACCAATGCAGAGCGTCCCGGCTTTACCCCTTCTGAGAAAACAGTGGGTAAGACCTTTGATACTTTATTTGAAGAACATAAGAACACCAGAATTTTCGTGGCAACTTTCGCATCCAACGTGGATCGTGTACAGCAGATCATCAATACGGCATACAAATTTGGCCGTAAAGTGGCTGTGGAAGGCCGCAGTATGGTAAATATCCTGGATACCGCCATCAAGCTGGAGTGCATCAATATTCCCGAGAATACACTGGTGGATCTGGATCAGATGAAGAATTATCCCGATGAGCAGCAGGTGATCATCACCACCGGAAGCCAGGGCGAAAGTATGGCAGCCCTGTCCCGTATGGCCAACAATATGCACCGTAAGATCACGATCGGTGCGGGGGATACCGTAATCTTCTCCTCCAACCCCATCCCGGGCAATGAAAAGTCCGTCACCAAGATCATCAACGAGCTGCTCCGCAAAGGCGCAGATGTTATTTTCCAGGATGCTCATGTATCCGGACATGCCTGCCAGGAAGAGATCAAGCTGATCTATACCCTGATCCATCCGAAGTACGCAGTACCCGTGCATGGTGAATACAAGCATCTGAAGGCACAGGCCAAGATTGCAGAGAGTCTGGGCATCAGTAAGGACAATATCTTCATCCTGTCCTCCGGAGATGTATTGGAAGTCAGCGAGGAACAGGCCAAGGTCAACGGCAGAGTACCCGTAGGAGCTATTCTGGTCGACGGTCTGGGTGTCGGTGATGTCGGAAATGTAGTATTGAGAGATAGACAGCATCTGGCAGAAGATGGTATTATGATCGTGGTCATGAGTCTGGACAAGGCCAGTGGAGAACTGGTAGCAGGTCCCGACATTGTATCCAGAGGTTTTGTATATGTGAAGGAATCCGATGAACTTATCGAGGAAGCCAGACGCACCGTGGATGATGCGCTGCAGGCATGCCTGGATAAGGGAATTACGGACTGGGGTAAACTGAAGACCACCACCAAGGATGTCCTCAGCGATTATGTATGGAAGAAGACCAAGAGACGTCCCATGATCCTTCCAATCATTATGGAAGTGTAATAGCAGCGATTGCTGGAAAGGTCGTAAGCAGATGAAGATTACATCGGACGAAAATGTAAATCAGGCTGTAGAGCAGATGGTACAGGCGATTCGTAATACCGACGCTTATCTGGAATATCAGAAGCAGCTGGCCCGCGTGAAGGAACAATCGGAACTTAAGAGACAGATCGATGAATTCCGGACCAGAAATTTTGAATTGCAGACCAGCAAGGACACCAACTTTGATAAGCTGGATCAGTTTACCAGAGAAAACGATGCTTTCCGGGAGAATCCACTGGTGTCGGATTTTCTGGCGGCGGAGCTGGCATTTTGCCGTATGATGCAGGAGATCGGACTTTACGTTACCGATCAGATGCATTTTGAGTGAGCAAAAGGAAAGTCTCGAAGAGACGATTTTGCGAATGTATGGATCGAAATGCGGATTACTTGGATAAGAAAGGACAGAACACATGAAGGCAGCAAATTTGGCAGGTGCCGTATTGGGCGCTATCTTAAAAGTGGCATTTGCAGTGATCGTGGTATATCTGGTGTACACCGGAGCGTCTACATGCTACGACTATGGTTATCGTATTTTTACGGAGCCTGCGATCTCCAGCGGAGAAGGCCGCAAGATCACCGTGACCCTGACTTCAGACATGTCTGCGACAGAGATTGGTAATACGTTGCAGGAAAAAGGTCTGGTAAGAGATGGCAGACTGTTTGCATTACAGTATCTGTTATCTGAGAATAAGAAGGACTGGCAGCCCGGAACTTATGAGCTGAGTACTGCCATGACCGCAGAGGAAATGATGGAAGTCATGGCCGGACAGACGGAAAGCGCAACGGAAGAGACAGTGGAGACTATAGACAACGGCAGTGCGATTACCGGTGAGACACAGGATACCACTGCAGTTGCACAGTAAAGTGTGAAATGAGGGACAGTATGATCATAGACGAGAGAATGTCCGCGTTTATCGATTCCCTGGACAGCGGGAATCCGGCGTGGCTGAATGAGATTGAAAAATTCGCTCTGGAGACACAGGTTCCCATCATACGCAGATCCATGCAAAGTCTGCTGAAATTTTTGCTGAAATTTACAAAGCCGAAGAGCATCCTGGAAGTCGGGACTGCTATCGGCTTTTCTGCGTTACTGATGAGTGAATATGCACCGGAGGATTGTCATATCACGACGATCGAAAAATATGAGAAAAGAATTCCTATCGCAAAAGAGAACTTCCGTAAGGCAGGCAGGGAAGACCGGATCACTCTGCTGGAGGGTGATGCTACGGAGATCCTGCGGGAACTGGAAGGCACCTATGATGTGATCTTTATGGATGCGGCGAAGGGACAGTACATTCATTTCCTGCCGGATATCTTACGCCTGTTGCCCCCCGGCGGACTGTTGATCTCCGACAACGTATTACAGGACGGTGATATCATAGAATCCCGTTTTGCCGTAACCAGAAGGAACCGGACCATTCATGCAAGGATGCGGGAATATCTGTATGAATTGAAACATCATCCGGAACTGGAGACGGTGATCCTGCCGGTAGGTGATGGAGTGACACTGAGTACGAAGAAAGAGGAAAGCACGGTTACTCAAAATAAATAACATAATAATACGGGTATTCCCAGGTCTGGTAAGCCAGTCCGGACTCTGACAGATTCTGCAGGAATTCATTGTTCTTTTTGTATACCACATAGACGGAAGAAGGACTGATCTCCGTGGAATAGTCGGTGAGAAAATGATAAGTGTGTATACCGTCGGTAAAGGTTTCTTCATCCTGAGTATCATAAGGAGATGCGGGATAATAAAAGAAGAAAAACTCCTTCATGTTGACCAGATCCACATAGAGATCCGCATAATCCAGGTTGAGATTCACATCATCCACACACTCCCGGAAGGAGATGGAATACAGATAATTCGGGCAGACGTCGGTCATGGTATAGACCCGGAAATAAAAGCTGCAGAAAGAGATGCACCATAAGAGATAACCGGCGGACAAAAGGAGCATAAAGCCTGTGTGATAAGAGGACAGGAAACGGCAGCAAAGGAAAAGTCCTTTTATCAGGAAGAAGAGATAACTGATAAAGAAACTGTTAGCCCGGTAGACATAGCCGGATCCGGACAGACCAATGGTGATGAGACCGCTGAGAAAGAACAGCAGATAGATACTGTCGGCCTGAAAAGTCCGCTTGTACAGAGAGACAAGAAAACTGTAAACTGCACCGATAAATCCCAGAACAATAAAAGGAATGGATAAGGGATAAAGCGTGTAAAATTTAGGTACGGCATCTAAACGGTAGGAACCACATGTCAAGGTAATCTTTATGATATCTTTTATATTTTCCCAGAAAGAAGTGACTCCCACATCGGACATGCGCTCGGAGGCGATGGGAGATATGGTAAGCCCCAGAAAATGAATGGTTTCCCAGTGGAATAACAGGGAGCATACAAATAATATTACGGGCAGAGCTATAATACATACACATGCAGCCCAGAGCAGAACCCGGCGGAAGGATATTTCTTTCGTGTATAGCAGATACAGGGAAATGCAGATCAGAAAAATAGGGATCAGGAAGTAACTCAGTGCATACGAATACATCGTGATACCAAAAAAGACTCCGGATAATATAAGGTTCCGAAGGGTCTTAGTCTGTGTGAAACGGATGAGAAACAGCAATGCTACAGCTGAGCAGCACAACATAAGATTACAGTCCAGGGCAAAACGGGCGGACATGATATAATAGGGGCAGACTGCCAACAGGAAAGCAGCAGCAATACTCCATTTTTGATCATCGAACACCAGACGGATACTTTTGGTCCCGACAAAAAACAGCAACAGGCTTGCAAGGACGGCGGGAATTTTGAGAAGCGTAAGAGACAGGCTGCCCTGTCCGACCGTCCGGATCAGCAGAGCCAGTAAGTAGGTATAAAGAGGACTCTGACCACCATAAAAATTCTGAGGGTAAAAAGGGCGTACATTGAGATACCGGTCGGTTCCGTAATGAGCCAGACACCAGGCATTATAACCCAGTCCTGCTTCATCGATATGAAGAACGTCAGGCAGGCTTTCCAGACGATAAACGCGCAGGAAGACCGCAATGAGAAACAACAGCAGGATGGCTGCGGAATACCAGTATTTTTTCACCAGAGATTTCAGATCCTTCATTTGTGGATACCTCGCAATCAATCAAAATAAAATAAGTAATACGGTGAAAATTCTACCGTATGGCAGGAAAATCCGGAACCGTTCAGATAAGAAATAAATTCCTGATTTTCTTTGCGGACAATGTAGGCTGCGGAAGGAGAGAGCGGAGTGGAAGTATTCAGTATATAATGCTTGGGGATTTCATCGTCTTCTTCCCGGGCGGACAGGGGAACGCGCTCATAAGGAGAAATAGGATAATAAAAATACAAAAACTCCTCTACATCAACGCAGTCCGCATAGATTTCTTTATCCCCGAGATTTTCGTCAATATAGGTGACAATGTCGGAAATATCGGCAAAATAGAAGGAATTTGCATAGGTATGCAGATCCAGCACGGAATATATAGTGTAATAGTAACGCATAAACGAAGCAATCCACAGCACATAGCCATAAGCCAGAATGCTCAGAAATGCTTTCCGGTAAACGGTAAGAAAATCGCAACATGCCCGGATACCACGGAGAAAAAAGAACAGATAACAGATATAGATGCTGTTGGCACGATATAGATGATCTGTAGGTGTCAGAGCAACCACAAAGGAGCAGCTGATGAAATAGAACAGATATACTGTGCCGGAATGAAAACAGCGTGTCCGGAAGGAATTTCCGAAGTCATAAACGGAACATAACATTCCCAACAGGATAAAAGGGATGGAAACCGGGTATAAGGTATAGAATTTATCCACGGAATCCATAGGATAAATACTGTATGTCAGAGTGATCTTAAGGTTGTTCCACAGATTTGCACCCAATGAGGAAAAAGAAATTTCATCCATGCGGTTGCCGGAAATAGGAGAAATTGTAAAGCCGAGAAAATGAATTGGCTCTGCATGGAAGAGAAGTGTGTAGGCAAAAAGGATCACAGGCAATGCCGTAATGCAGACACTGACCGCCCACAACAGTATTCTGGGAAACGTGATTTTTTTATGGTAAAGCATGTAAAGAGAGATCAGAACCAGAAAAATAGGTATGATCAGATAACTCAATGCATAAGAGTACAAGCTGATACCGAAGCAGACTCCGGACAGAAGTAAAGTATGCAGTTTTCCTGTTTTCAGATACAAAAGCAGTACAAGAACAGAACAGGAAATGCAGCACAACATCAGATTGCAGTCCAGGGCATAACGTCCGGACATCACAAAATACGGGCAGAAACACAGAAAAAGAGCAGCAGCGAGGGTGATTTTTTTATTATCAAAGATAAGGGACATGCTCCTGGTGCCGGTGATCCACAGAAGAAGACTGGCAAAGGCAGCAGGAAATCTTACCAGAAAAACGGACAGATTCCCCTTCCCGAAAAACTTGATCAGCAATACGACAAGGTAAGTATAGAGAGGGCTTTGGCCACCGTAAAAATTCTGCGGATAGAAAGGCAGCACATTGAGATAACGATCGGTACCGTAATTGGCCAGACACCAGGAGTTATATCCAAGAGCGGCTTCGTCTATATGTAAAACATCCGGTAAAACGGTCAGTTTATAGAATCTTAAAAATACTGTGACACAAAACAGAAAAAGTAATGTGATCTGATACCAGTTTTGTTTGCATAAATTCTTCATCTCGTGTATCCTTATATATTATGATGTCGGGGTCAAAAGAAAAAGAAAATCAACAAGGCAGAGGTCATAGGAAAAGGTCTGCTGACGGTGCGGCTCATTGCACTGGAATTAGCCATCTGGCCGGGATACCTGGTGTATAATAACTATATGAGCAGCTCTTACAGTGAATACAGTGTGTATAGTGAGCCCATCACGGAACGGACGGAGATCACACAGTATTTTAAGCCGCTGTATTCCAGATTGGATCAGATAGAATTTGCGCTGGGATTTGAGCAGGAAGCGGTGACAGATCAGGTATTGCATTTTGTACTATATGATGAAAAGAATACAGAGCTGATGTCACAGGATTTTCCTCTCGGAAGTATGAGTGCGGATCATTTCTACGCACTTCCCCTGGGGGTGTCACTTTCCGGAAAACGGACATATCATTGGACGCTTACAATACCGGAAGCCGCAGAATGCAATATCCGGTTTATGTATGCGGAACATGGAAACGGTGTGGCCCCGGAGAATATACGTCTTGAAAGGAACGGCGGGTTGTTTGCTGCGGAAGATGCACAGGCTACGACCAGATATTATTATAAGATACATCCGGATAAAGTGATCATAATAGGTGGTTACTGGCTGGGAAATGCTTTGATTTATCTCATTCTTTTGGAAACTATGAATAAATCGTTCAAATATTGGAGAAATAAGAAGGGTACAGCAGATGAAACAGTTGCTTAAGGAAAACAGTAAATGGAAAAACGTTGGATGGTTTTTCCGGATCTTATTCATGGTATTTGCATTGACACCTGGGTGCCTGACAACGTTGAGTGACGGATTGGACGGTCTGCATGTGGAAATGGTTTTCCTGACCATGGGTGTGGGAGCCGTATGCTGGATCACAAAGGACGAATCTCTGAGAAAAAACAGATGGCTGCATGTTTTGTGTGCCTTTTTTGCATTTACTACAGTAATGGGGACAAGCTATCATGAGCAGAGCAGCTGGAACTATGTGTTTGGAAGCTTTGCCCAGTTCCTGTTGGCACTGGCGGTTATGGCCGGTTATTACAACCTGTATGAGAGTCTCATTGCACTTGGAGCTTATGTATCGGAACATTGGGAAGGAGTGCGAAGGAGAGAAACAAAGGGTAAAATAGAGAATTTTATCTTCGAAGCACATCCCTTCTGGAGTACTTTTGCCATAGCAATGCTGTGTGCGCTGCCCTATATGATAAGTTTTTTCCCGGGACCGATTCAGGCGGATGCATTTGAACAGGTGTGGAGGTACATGGGAATTATTGAAAACAGCAATAAACACCCGGTGGTATCCACGGCAATCATGGGAAGATGTCTGGCTTTCGGAAGAGTGGTACTGGGCTCCGACAATCTTGGAATTTTTACTTATACTTTGATACAGTCCTTATTGCAGGCAGTTGGAATCTCATATCTCGTCTGCGTTATGAAAAAAATGAAAGCACCGGTCTGGATCCGTTGGTTCGGACTGCTGTTTCTTACTGTGTTCCCGCTATTTCCCATGTGGGGATTTACCATGGTGAAGGATGCACAGTACTATATCAGCCTGTTGTATTTTGGAGTGTCATTTGCGGATATCCTGGTAGATGGAACGGAAAAGAAAAAATGGTGGAAACAGATCGTATTCCTCTGTGCTTCCTACGGTATGATCCTCTGCAGAAAAGAAGGCAGATATCTTTTGGTGGGGGCGCTGATCTGCCTGCTTTTCTACCATAAAAAGCAGTGGAAATTATACCTGTTTACAGCAGTAACCGGTTTTATGATCCTGTTCTATATAGAGCAGATATATATGCCGGCACATGATATTGAAGAGGGAAGACTGGCGGAAGGACTATCGGCCCCTATTCAACAGACGGCAAGATACCAGAGGGATCACGGAGCAGAGGTCACGGAGGAAGAACGGGCGATTCTGTCGGAATTGTTTGATGACTATGATCAGATGGGAACGGCACATTATGCACCGGAGATATCCGATGCGGCCAAAGACCAGATGATATCCCATCCCACGAAGGAACAACTGAAGAATTATTTTAAAGTCTGGTTTGCACAGTTCTGCAAGCATCCGGATACTTATTTCCAGGCATTTTTTAACCAGACTTACGGATATTTTTATACGGACCGGAAGGACAGACTGGGAACGCCGATCATAGAGACTACGGTTGGCAGAGAGCAGCTTTCGATGGAAGAGTTCTATATGGAAATAGGATTTCCTCCACAGCTGAAAGGCATGAGAGAATTTCTGATCGGCATGATACATTTTGTAACACAATTCCCGCTGATCTCCCTGTTGTATAATGCGGGATTTCACGGATACCTGCTGCTGGGATATGTGGTGTATCTGCTGGGATCGAAAAAGGGAAAGCGGATTTTGCTGATAGTACCCACACTGCTGGTGTTTGCGGTATGCATTCTTTCCCCGGTCAACGGAGAACTGCGCTATATGCTGCCGGTGATGATAATGCTTCCGCTAAATCTGACATGGTGTGCTTATCAGGAAAGAGAATCTGTTGCAGAAAAAGAGGAGAAATAAAATGACATATAAAAAACCGGAACTTTTAATCCCGGCCAGCAGCCTGGAAGTATTAAAAACGGCTGTTATTTTTGGCGCGGATGCTGTTTATATCGGCGGAGAAGCTTTTGGACTGCGGGCCAAGGCAAAAAATTTCAGCAGTGAAGAAATGGCGGAAGGAGTTGCATTCGCCCATGCACATGGAGTGAAGGTTTATGTGACGGCCAATATTCTGGCGCACAATTATGATCTCGAGGGAGCCAGAAAATATTTTGCCGAGCTGCGGGATATGAAGCCGGAGCAGCCGGATGCGCTGATCATTTCCGATCCGGGAATGTTCATGATCGCCAAAGAAGTCTGGCCCCAGGTGGAGGTGCATATTTCCACGCAGGCCAACAATACCAACTATGAGACATATCTGTTCTGGTGGAAGCTGGGAGCCAAAAGAGTGGTGTCTGCCAGAGAACTGTCACTGGTAGAGATCAAGGGAATCCGGGAGAAGATTCCTGCGGAAATGGAGATTGAGAGTTTTGTCCACGGGGCAATGTGTATCTCTTATTCCGGCAGATGTCTGCTGAGCAATTTCTTTACCGGAAGAGATGCCAACAGAGGTGCCTGCACACATCCCTGCCGCTGGAAATATGCGGTGGTGGAGGAGACCCGTCCCGGAGAATATCTGCCGGTCTACGAGAATGAGCGGGGGACATATATTTTCAACTCCAAGGATCTGTGCATGATCGAACATATTCCGGAGCTGGTGGAGGCAGGAATCGACAGTCTCAAGATCGAGGGGCGTATGAAGACCGCATTGTATGTGGCAACGGTAGCCAGAACCTACCGGAAGGCCATTGATGATTATTTTGCCGATCCGGAGCTGTACGAGAAAAATATGGACTGGTACAAGGCGGAGATCTCCAAGTGCACCTATCGTCAGTTTACGACGGGGTTCTATTTCGGCAAGCCGGATGAAAATACGCAGATCTATGATAATAACACTTACGTGAACGAATATATTTATCTGGGAATTGTGGAGGCAGTAAAGGATTCTCTGTGCCGGATCGAGCAGCGGAACAAATTCTGCGTGGGCGATTCCATAGAAATCATGAAGCCTGACGGCACCAATGTACCGGTCACGGTGGAAGCTATGTACACCGAGGAGGGAGAAAGTGTGGACAGTGCACCCCATCCCAAGCAGGTGCTGTGGATAAAGTTATCCACGCCGCCGCAGGAATTTGATTTGCTGCGTCAGAAAAATGCTGATTGAGAAAGAGTGACCGGAGGTAACGCCTTATGAAAAGGGAAGGCAGAATTCATAAAGGAGTGTCCATAGGCGCCTATAGTATTGTCATCGCTTTTATGCTGTTGCTGTTGTGGACAGTACTCAGGTATCCGGGGAATCATCTGATCCCATGGCAGATGGCTCTGGGGGTGGCGGCTGCTACAGTGTTGCTGCTGGCGGCCGGTGCGGCATGGAACAAAATATATACGGTGACAGGCCGGAAAAATTCGCTGTATGCCGTAGCGCTGGTATTGTTTGGGGTGCTGCTTTATGTGGTTTCATTGAGCCGGCAGGGGAATGAGAATACTCTGATGGATTACACCTATGTCTATCGGGATGCCCTGAATCTGGCGAACGGGAGAGAACTGGAAGACACCAATTATTTTTTGACCTATTCGAATAATCTGAAGCCGATGCTTTTGCTTTCCGTTCTGTTTCGGATGGCATTGCTGATGGATGTGTCCCCGTTTTATTTTGTTTTGCTGCGGAATGTAATTCTGGTGATGCTGGTGGCATGTGCCTGTGGTTATCTTGCGGAACGGAATGGGGATACTTGCTGGAGATTTCCGATCCTGCTTGCCTTTGTATTTCTGCTTCCGATGTGGGAGATGACTGCCGTGTTTTATACGGATTCCATGAGTTTCGGTATGGGAATCCTGGGACTGGCTTTCCTGAAATTGGCGGCAGCATCCAGGGGGAAGCGCCGGCAGATCCTGTGGGCGCTGCTTGCGGCCGGTGTGGCAGTACTGGCAGGCACATGGAAGATCACAGTGATCATACCGCTGATCGCATGCGCTGTGATCCTCTTGTGGCAGAGAGTGTCGGTGGACCGTCGCGTGACATTGCTGTTTGGAGGTTTTGTCGTGATTCTGGGAGTGGCTCTGCAGCTCTGGGCCAATTCCTACGAGATCACAAAGGAAGCATCTGAAACAGCCAATCCTGTGATCAGCTGGGTGGCACTGGGAATGAAGGAAGACGGTTCCTGGACCAACAACACAGAGTTTGTGGATCATATGTATGAGTTTTCCACCAGACAGGAAAAACAGCAATACAGTATGGAATATATTCGTGAAAACAGATCGGAATTCTGGAATCCCGTACATTTGCGCAAAAAGGCAAGCTATAATTTTGCCAACGGAAATCTGGGGGCCAGTGCATTTTTAAACGTGGAGTACAGCGATGGAACCTTGCTCTGGGAAATGTTTTCGCCCTGGGGAAAATATTACTGGCGCACCTGTCAGTATTGTTTCTGCTATCTGGTGTCCATGTATGTGCTGTTACTGATCGGAATGATCCTCAGCCTTCGCAATATTATCAGAGATCAGAAACCACCTGTAATGTTGATGATCTGTCAGTTGGGATTTATCGGTATCGTTGTTTTTTTAATGTTCTGGGAAGCCAGTGGAAGACAGATGTACAATCAGATGCCCGGAATCCTGCTGGGAAGTGTTCTGAGTATAGAGTATTTTTGGAAAAACTTATCACTAAAACCTCGAAAATAATAATTGACCATTATAACGCACATGTTGTACACTGTATTCGATATTATTTTATTGTATACCGAAGGGAAGTAGGGACATGCGCGAAGAATTGAATGTAGAGGAGCTTTTTGCCAGCAAGGTGTTTACCCTGGGCAAGATGAAAGAGAGGCTCCCCAAGAGTACTTACAAAGAAGTGAAGAAGATCATTGATCACGGC
>ENA-OPBX01000839-OPBX01000839.1-human-gut-metagenome-genome-assembly--contig:-NODE-839-length-18741-cov-3.368351_pt1 | contig 18741 bp, 16 predicted proteins | sample MGYA00241075_ERZ501466 | MGnify/ENA primary metagenome ERZ501466 (study PRJEB25962, sample SAMEA2042633) | human gut metagenome | biome: human gut; feature: human-associated habitat; material: faeces...
GTTCACACGGCAAGACCTGCCGCAAAAAATCCCTTCACTATAGATACAATTTTGCGGCAGAAAAAGTTGCAAAATCTGCAAAAAAATTTTTTATTTTTTTGCTTTTGTAGGATTGCACAAAATCAGAATCTCATAATTATGCAAATTTCACAGAAATATCCGTAAAAAAATCTGGTTCTTTTTGAAAAAAGCGTTTTCTTTTTCTTTTTTTTATGGTATAATAAAATTGTGCATGCAGTGCCTGCAACCCAGCCGCTGCTCAGTTCTGCCACTGTCTATTCTGTTGCAGAACGAAATTTATCACACCAAGAGGAGATGCTATGAATCAATACAAACGGCTCGCCGCCAACACCATAATTTTTGCAATTGGTTCGTTCGGCTCTAAAATCTTAACGCTGTTTCTGACAAAACTCTACACTGCCAACATCAATCCGGCAGACATCAGCACCAAAGAACTGCTCGAACAGACTGCAAACTTCTTAATTCCAATTGTTACGTTTTCCATCACAGATGCGATTCTACGATATGGACTAACCCGAAATTATAACAAGGGGAAAATTTTCACATCCTCTTATCTAGTACTTGGTTTGGGTGTCTGTGTCATGCTTGCCCTATCGCCGCTCATGCGACTATTGCCCTATACAAGCGGCTATCTATGGCTTTTAATGCTTTATGTGTTTATGTCCTCACTGCGTTCCATTCACTCGCAGTTCGTGCGAGCGAGGGGCATGGTCACGCTATTTGCATTTGATGGCATTCTTGCCACGATTACGCTATTTATCTTCAATGTCATTTTCATTGCCCTACTGAATATGGGCATCACGGGCTTCCTGCTCTCTGTCATTTGCTCCGACTTCCTATCTGCGGTTTTCTTGTGGTGGATTGCAGACCTTCGGAAATATCTCCATCGAAAATACATCAGCCCGAAAATGACAAGGCTGATGATTCGCTTTTCCATTCCGCTGATTCCAACCACGCTGCTGTGGCTGGTAACAGGATTTTCTGACCGGCTGTTTCTGCGGTATATGGATGGACCTCCGAATTTAGTTGGCGATACTGCCGCCGGTATCTACGGCATTGCCTCCAAATTGCCGAACCTGATTTCTACTGTTTCCACAGTATTCTATCAGGCGTGGAACATGTCCGCCATCTTGGAAAACGACTCCGCAAACCGCGGCCACTTCTACAAACAAGTTTTCTCTGCTTATGAGTCGTTTCTCGTCATTGCCAGCTCGGTTTTGATTGTGTTTGTCCGTCCGTTTTCCGACTTGCTGATTAGTACCAGCACTTACACAGAATATGCGGATGCCTACCGATATACGCCGATTCTGATTATTTCCGTCTTTATGATGTGTTTGAATCAGTTCTTCAGCAGTATTTATGCGGCTTCCCAGCATACCTCCCACTCGTTCTGGACAAGTTTGGTTGCTGCGATTGTCAACCTGATTCTGAACTGGCTGTTGATTGGTGCGTTGGGCATTTCCGGTGCAGGTTTTGCAACCTTTGTCAGCTATCTGGTCAGCTATCTGATTCGTGTTGTTGATACCAAACGGTATGTGCCGTTCTATATCGACCACACACGATTTACATTGAATCTCGTTCTGATGTTTGTGATGACATTCGTCACCATTCAAACACCGCCGGCTTGGCATGTGATTGATGGCGTTCTGCTGACATTTACTGTTTTGTATAACTTCAAAGATTTGGTTTCTACAGTTCGGAGAGTATTAAAACGGGGATAAATGATTCTTGGGCAATGAATTGCGGATGATTCGGCAGAATCGCTTCGCTCCTCCGCCGAGCTGAGCCAGCTCGACCGCAGTTCGCCTACGGCGAGAAATGTTTCATCATCTATATAATTCAATTATTATTCTATAGAAAAGTCGTGTTTTTATGGCAACACCGCACAATCAAGCAAATCCTGGTGAGATTGCAAAAGTCGTTCTCATGCCTGGTGACCCGTTACGGGCAAAATTCATTGCAGAAACCTATTTAGAACATCCCGTCTGCTACAACACCGTTCGGAACATGCTGGGCTATACGGGCACTTATCAGGGCGTTCCGATTTCCGTACAGGGCAGCGGTATGGGCATGCCGTCTATGGGCATTTATTCCTATGAACTGTTCCACTTCTATGATGTAGATGCCATCATCCGCATTGGTACGGCTGGCGGCGTTGCTGATTCTGTCAAGCTACGAGATTTGGTGCTGGGAATGGGTGTCTGCACGGATTCCAACTATGCAGCACAATACAACCTGCCAGGCACATTTGCCCCGATTGCAGACTTCTCCCTGCTGGAAGCGGCAGTTTCTGCAGCAAGAACACTGAAAAAGCCGTTCCATGTCGGAAATCTGTGCTCCAGCGACCACTTCTATACGGAAAATGACCCCCTGCCGAAATGGGCAAAGATGGGCGTTTTAGCGGTGGAAATGGAATCGGCTGCCCTCTATTGCAATGCGGCAGAAGCTGGGAAAAAAGCCCTCTGTATCACGACAATTTCAGACTGCCCATTGCGGAATGAATCCCCGTCCGCCGAAGAACGGCAGACCGCTTTCACCGATATGATGGAACTGGCGTTGCAGACTGCTGTTTCTGTACAGAAATAAGAAAGTTTTCTTTTTTTCAGAATTATTTAAGTATATTCTGCTATACTAAAGGTTGGAATGAACTTCCAGCACTTCCCCAAAGTGTGAAAACCGCTGCACGGTGACGCTCGTGACAGCGGTTTTTTATGCTTGGAAGTTATCTGCATTTCTTGTTTGCAATTTTTCTCTTGTAATTCTGCCGAAAATATGCTATAATAAAGAGAATCGCAGTCCTATCTCGGCTGCAATCAGCAAATTAGGAGGGATTTCCATTGGCAGCAAAACCATATTACATCACGACCCCGATTTATTACCCGTCCGGCAATCCGCATATCGGACATTGCTATACAACGGTTGCTTGCGACTCCATCGCTCGTTACCGCCGGATGCAGGGCTATGATGTCATGTTCCTCACCGGTACCGATGAACACGGTTTGAAAATCGAACAGAAAGCCGCTGAAAAAGGCGTTACCCCAAAGGAATATGTAGATGAAATCGTAAAAACATTCAAGAGCCTTTGGTCGTATATGAACATCAGTTATGACCGCTATATCCGGACAACGGATGATTATCACGTTGAAACCGTACAGAAAATCTTCAAGGAACTGTACGACAAGGGCTATATCTACAAGGGCAAGTATCAGGGAAAATACTGTACGCCATGTGAAAGCTTCTGGACAGAATCCCAGCTAGTAGACGGCAAGTGTCCGGAATGCGGCAGACCAGTCATTGAGGCAGAAGAAGAGGCATATTTCTTCAAGATGTCCCCATTTGCTGACCGCATCACCCACCTGTTGACCGAAACCGACTACTTGCAGCCGAAAACCAGAGCAACCGAACTCGTCAACAACTTCATCAAGCCAGGTCTGGAAGACCTCTGTGTTTCCAGAACCTCTTTCACTTGGGGCATTCCGGTTACCTTCGACCCGAAGCACGTTGTCTATGTTTGGGTTGACGCTCTGTCAAACTATATCTCTGCACTGGGCTTCTATAATGATGCTTACCATGACTACGACCGCTACTGGCCGGCAGATGTGCATATGGTTGCAAAGGATATTATGCGATTCCATGCAATCATCTGGCCTGCGATCTTAATGGCTTTGGATTTGCCGTTGCCGAAGCATCTAGCAGTTCATGGCTGGATTACCTTCAATGGGCAGAAAATGAGTAAATCTCTGGGCAATGTCGTAGACCCGTTTGTACTAGGCGAACGCTATGGTGCAGATGCCATCCGGTATCACATCCTCCGGGAAATGGCTCTGGGTTCTGACAGCTCGTTCTCCAACGAAGTTCTGATTACCAGAATCAATTCCGACCTTGCAAATGGTCTGGGCAACCTGGTTTCCCGTACCGTTGCCATGGTGGACAAGTATTTCAATGGCACACTGCCGGAAGACCGGGAAGCTGGCGAATTTGACGACGATTTGATTGCAACGGCAACCGTTCTGCGGGAAAAAGTAGATGGCTTTATGGATCAGACACAGCTGAACCATGCTCTGGCTGAAATCTTCAAGGTTGTTTCCCGTGCAAATAAGTATATCGACGAAACTGCACCTTGGGTTCTGGCAAAGGACGAAAGCAAGAAGGCTCGTCTGGCAACCGTTCTGTACAACCTGCTCGACACCATTCGGATTATCTCGACATTGCTCTCTGCCTTTATGCCGACCACAATGCCGAAGGTTTGGGAACAGATTGGTGCAGGTGTAGCAGAACGCACTTATGAAAATGCAGCATCGTTTGGTGTTCTCCCGAAGAATGTCACGGTACACAAGGGCGAAATTCTCTTCCCGAGAATTGACGTAGAAAAGGAAATCGAAGAACTGAACGCCATCATCAAGAACAACGAACCGCAGCAGCCAGCAGAAGAAGAAGCTGCTCCAGTTGCAGAACTCGCTCCGGAAATCACCATTGACGATTTTGCAAAGGTTGATTTGCGGATTGCAAAGGTCGTAGCATGCGAAAAGGTGAAAAAGTCGAAAAAGCTGTTGAAATTGCAGTTGGATGACGGCATGGGCGGCAGACAGGTTGTTTCTGGTATTGCACAGTGGTACAAGCCGGAAGACCTCATTGGAAAGAAAATCATTCTGGTTGCAAACCTCAAGCCGGCAAAACTCTGCGGCGTAGAGAGCAATGGTATGATTTGTGCGGCAGATGCTCCGGATGGCAGTGCAAGTGTAATCTTCCCAGACCAGAGCTTGCCTTGCGGTGCAAAGATTCGATAACTTCCACATTGCAATTTTCATAAAAATACAAAAAGAACCGCTGACGCAAGCGAAAACAACCTGCATCAGCGGTTTTTCTGTTTATTTGGGCTCTGTCAAAATCACCCGATAACCATCGTGCCATGCGTGAATATGGTCTGGATGGGCTTTTGCGTAGGTGAACATGGTTTCCGCCAGCCCCTCCCGCAGGAACGCCTGCAACTGCTCTACTTCATGCAGCTGCACGCCTGTACACAAGTCTGAAATGGAAATACAAACCGCTCCATTCTCTGTTCGCATGAGCCGAAACGGCCAGACTTTACAATCAAACGGCTTGTCCTGCTCTGATAAGCCACAGCCGTGCTCGGTCAGCACTGGACAGGCATATAATTCCTCGCCTTTGAGCGGCGGAGCGGCAAAGGTTTGTTCTGCCCCAACGGGAACAAACGCTGTTTCTGGGCGGTATTTCTGAATCGCTGCCACTGTTTCTTTCGGCAGCACAGGCAATTCCCAGATGTCACTTGCATCAAACTGGCAGCACAGCTGACATGCTGCACAGGTTGTTCGAGATAAAATCTTTTTCAACATCGAATCCACTTTCTTTCTCGCTTTCCACAATGAACTGTGGAAACTTTTGTATTTGACAAGAACATTCCACAATTTTAATTGCAATCATCGCTCCAAATAGAACATGATACAAAAAGAGGCTTTCTATCCAGAAAGCCCCTTTTTTCAACTTGCAATCCTGAAAAATCTCGCTTACTTTTCGAGCGGTACAACCCAGTTAAACGGATCCGGCAACTTGCCCCACTGAATGCCCGTCAGGGTATCGTAAATTCTCTGAGAAATCTTACCAATCTTATTGTTGTTGATTTCCATAACCTTATCATCCCACTTCAGATGACCAACCGGAGAAATAACGGCTGCAGTACCTGTACCAAACACTTCGTCCAACTTGCCTGCATCATATGCATCTGCAATTTCCTGAATGGTGATCCGGCGTTCGGATACTGGCAGACCCCAGCTCTTGCACAGTTCAATGGTAGACTTTCTGGTGATACCAGCCAGAATCGAACCTGTTTCCAAAGACGGTGTGACGATTTCGCCATCAATTACAAAGAAGATGTTCATTGCACCAACTTCTTCGATGTACTTCTGTTCTACGCCATCCAGCCACAGAACCTGAGAATAGTTCTGCTTATGAGCATCATCCTGGCTGTGCAGAGAAGCAGCATAGTTACCGCCAGTCTTTGCATAACCCATACATCCACGAACGGTACGAACGTACTTGTCTTCTACATAGATGTTGACCGGATTCAGACCCGATGCATAGTATGCACCAGACGGAGAAAGAATAATCATAAACAGATACTGTGCACCCGGACGAACGCCCAAGAACGGGTCAATTGCAATGATAAACGGACGAATATACAGGGAAGTACCTTCCAGATGCGGTACCCAATCCTTTTCCACTTCCAGCAGTTCCATCAAGCACTGCATGCCCAGTTCTACCGGCAATTCCGGAATAACCAGACGTTCATTGGAACGGTTCAGACGCTTAAAGTTTTCTTCCGGACGGAACAGCTGAATTTTATCATCGGCTGTCCGATAAGCCTTCAAGCCTTCAAATACGGTCTGACCATAGTGGAAGCACATTGCTGCCGGACTCAGGCTGATGTTATCATACGGAACAATTTCCGGATCGTGCCAGCCCTGACCTTCATCATACGGCATAATCAGCATATGGTCGGTAAAGATATGACCAAAGCCCAGCTTGCTTTCATCCTGCGGCTTTTCCTTTAAGGTTGCCGCTAACTTTTTCTTGATTTCCATGATACAATCCCTCTTTTTTCATGATGGTAACAGAAAACAGGAGGAAAAACTACTGCTTTCTGCTATTTAACCCTATTATAGCACAAATCTGCACCGTTTGCAATTCCATTTGCAAAAAAAAATCGGAAAATTACAAAAAAAATCAGGTACAGCGATTGGATTCGCTGCACCCGATTCGGTTCTTCTGTCAGCAGATGCTACTTACTTCAGGAACAGGTTGAGAATGATGTCTGTTCCGAGTTTGATTCCACCGCCAACAAGCACACATAGCAAAATCAATCCGAACAAGCCGCCCATACAACACACCTCTTTCTTAAAAAAACGACCGGCTTTCTGTTTTCTTACAAGTGCATTGTATCATTCCAATTGTTCAAAAATGATAAAACTGCTGATTTTTTTGCTCAAAAACAAACCCAGACAGAATCTCTGTCCGAGCTGTTTTTCAGAATCCTTTTTCTTCATCTTCTTATAGGGGTGTGCTTGATTATAAAATACAGTATTGTTAGACTTTTATACTGTTTCTGCTGGCTGCTCCACATCGTCTATGATGTTTGGACTGGTACACCATACCAATGTCGTTGTGCAGGTTGTTCCCGACTGTTTGCAGGCATCACAAAAGATACACTGTACAATGTCCCGGATGTTTGTTTCCGTGAGAATGATGGAAAGCTAGTGTTCCAATTACACAATTGTCTTAAGATTTGGCTTTGTTTCGTAGAACACCTTTCTACGATATTTTGGGGCAAATACAATGTGGTACTTGCAATTTCACTTCGAATGTGATAAACTATGTATGTCATTCACTTTGTGATGACCTCCTTTTGATTATTTTTGCAGTTGGTAGCCGCAATCTTATTATAATCAAAAGGAGTTCTTTTTTCAAGACCCATTGCTATGTTATAAGCTCTTTTGAACCCCCGACCTAGCCGGGGGTTTTCTTATTACAAAAAAGACCTGCTCCACAAAATACAGAGCAGGTCTTTTTCAACTCATTTTGAATGAATTTAGCTTTTACAGAGATTCTTTCTTTGCAGCAGCTTTCTTCATAAAGGATTCGCTCTTTACCAAGAACCGCTTATGCGTGCAATGTCCCACTTCGCCAGCTTCATCGGATGCAGTAATGGCAAATGTGATTTCCCGACCGGATACCGCTGTAATTTCTGCAGTTGCAGTCACGGTCATGCCCTCTGGTGTAGCTGCGGTATGTGCCAAATCCAACGCTGTTCCAACGGTGGTTTCGCCATCCTCCAGAAATTCTGCAACAGCTGCACACGCTGTCTTTTCCATCAGTGCTGCCAGCATTGGTGTTGCGAATACCCGCAATGAACCGCTGCCAACGGTCACGGCAAGCTGTGCCTCTGTTACCTGCACGCTGGCAGATGCCTTTGTTCCAATTGTAATGGGCTGCATAAAAATGCCTCCTGTTCTTATTTTTCCAGAAAACGCAAGTTGTTTTCTTTATTCCGTATCTGTATTTGTAGAGCTATCCGGTTCTTCTTCCTCCACCGCATCTGGCGACAGCATGTCACCTAAAATCCGGTCATAGGTCAGCGTATCCAGCTTTTCGTTCCGTTCCTGTCCCGGTGCATAGTTGGTGGAGTAAATCGGTGTTACCGGCATTTCATCCATCATGCTCTGTGTAAAGGAATCCTTCGGCATGCCAACTTCCTGCATCATCACATACGGCAGATAGAAAACAGAAACTTCTTCCTGCGGCTGTACCTTTGTCATGTCCAGACCGAAGTTGTTCCACATGACATACTTCTGTTCATAGAGGGTACTGCAATTCTCACTGGTGATACCCAGCTGTGCATAAATGCCATCTTCGCCCCGCAAGGATGGGAAATGGTCGCCGATAAACAGCACGATTGTCGGTTCATCCAGCTTGCTCAGACGGTCAATGAAATCTGCCAGACCATCTGAAGAATGCTTTACCCACTGCAAATAGTTGTCAAATTCTGTTGCACCTGTTCCCTGATTGTATGGCTGGTGATTCTGCATTGTGGTCGCATGCAGATACAGCGGTTCATCGGTATCGGTAATCAGCTGTTCAATCTGATTATAAACGGTATTGTCATCAATATACGTTCCATACAGTTCAACCGGTACGGTAAAGTCATCTTCAAAAATCATGGTGTCAAATGAGAATCGACCATAAATCGAACGGCGATTATAGAAACTGCCCTGGAACGGATGCACATAAGCGGTAGAATATCCCTGTGCCTTATAGTAAGATGGGATGGTCGGCTGCTGCCGTTCGAGCAGCATTCTCTGCGGCATATTCGGGTCGTTCAAAGACTTTACAGGCAGACCAAACAGCAGTTCAAATTCTGTCCGAACCGTATAACTTGCATAAGTCGGTGCAATGGCAGTGCCAGAAACGCCCTTGGCTGCAACTTCATCCAAACCTGCATATACATCGTCCGGAATGTCCAGTTCATCAAATACCCGGAAATCGGCATAGGATTCCGACATGATCTCAATGACATTCGGTTTTACACCGTCTTTGAAATTGGTCTGATCGGTCACTTCGTCCAGATACTGGGCAACAGTAGAATCTTTATTTTCTTCATATGCAACAGGTTCTTCCAGTCGGTTGGCGATGTTCTCCGAACCCGTCTGCATGAAGAATGCCAAAAAGCCGTTGTTTTCAAATTTTTCATTCAGAATAAAGGTATTATCTGCCTTGGAAACATCCACACCGAAAAAAGCGTAAACCGGTGTGGACAAGGTTGGTACTAAAATGACCAATGCACAAGCCAGCAAACAGGACAATCCTGTAATCATTCGCCGCAGCCGCTTGGTGTGCAGTGAGAATTTCGGATGAAACCAGAATGCCACAATAATATACGCCAATACGATTCCGATGAAAATCAAGAGTCGGGGCGTGATTTTGATATAGGCAAACGAGGTTAAACTTTTGACACTGCGAAACAGTTTCATATCTGTCATGATCAAGTGGTTGCCATTCGTGTTGTATTTGAATAGCTCTGTAATACTCAGTGCCATATACAACACGCTTTGCAGAAGCATGGCGAGCCATCCTTTCCGGAACAGCAACAATGCCCCTAAGAAAATCAATCCGGCAATCAAAATGTTGAATAACATGATAGTCGGATGGTCTGCAATAAAAATGACCAGCTTGCTGAGATATTTATCTTGGTTCAGCTCAGCCATGCAGACGATGAAAATCGGAAACAACAACAGCAACATGCGATTGGTCATCGTAAACCGCAGTGTGTTTTCATTCCGCCGTTCATTACAGGCACAAATCTTTGCCCGCAATGCAGAAATAATCTTATGTAGCGACTCCATAACGGAACAATTCCCCTTTCAATAATGGATAAACTGCCGATTTTTCGGACAGTTTTTTTGTTTTTTCGCTTTTTTGCTATCCTTTACTATAGCACAAGTTGCAGAAAACTGCAAGTATCTGTTTTATCATTTTTCCGCTTTTTTTAGATTTTCGTGAAAAGTGAAAAAAGCCTTTCTTCTCATCCTTTTTTTTTGTATATTTTCGTTAGATTTTACAATCCTTTTCCACGCCTTTTTATAGAGCGGCTGCATCCGCTTTTCCACAGACGATTCCAGAACCATCCACGCTTTCCACAATTTTTATGTTGTCCATCTGAAACGGGCGTTTAAAGCAGTCTGTCCGTGGAAATCTGAAAATTTTCTCAAAATGAGTAATTTTTTTCAAAAATGGCTTGACAATCTTTCCAAAACGAATTATAATAAGATTCACACGTTACTCATTTTGAAAAATATGAAAGGAGATTCCCCTCTTATGAATGCCATGTTAGAAGCCTATCGCACCAGCTGCAACCAGCTGACCATTCGCATTTCTGAATTATCAGAACAGATACAACAAGCCCGATCTGAAACAGAGGCAGCTCTATTAAACAGCCGAAAACGCCTGCTTCAAACAGAACGTCTGGAGCTGCTCCGGGATATGCAGGACATGCAGCCCTATGTAAGGGGGAATGTACATGAACCATAAACGCTGGAATCTGCCACTCGAACAGCTGGCAGATGCTCGCAAACAGGAACAAAAAACAAATCAATGGTTGGAATTTTTAATAGAAAATCGCTTAACTGCAAGACAAAAACAAATTCTTGTGCTATACTATTATGAGAAGCAGACACTCCGAGAGATTGCCGACCAACTCGGCATTACCGAATCCACAGTCTGCCGCACGAAAAATCGTGCCTGTCAGCGACTCTCCTATTATGCTGACCCAAATTTCACCCGAAAGGAGCTTTCCAACCATGAAGACCCCGATTTATGATGCCCTGCAAGCATATGCAGACCGTCAGCCCATTCGTTTCCATATGCCCGGTCACAAGGGGCATTCTGCCATTCCTGCTTGGAATTCGCTGTATGCCCTGGATATTACAGAAATCTCCGGTGCTGACAGCCTGTTAGAAGCAGATGGCATTATTGCAGAAAGCGAACAGATTGCAACTGCTCTGTTTTTCTCTGCCGGAACGGTCTATTCCTGTGCCGGTTCTACGGGCTGCATTCAAACGATGCTGACCCTTATGAAACAGGAAAACCGTACCATCATCGCTGCCCGAAATGTTCACCGCAGCTTTTTAAACGCCTGCATCCTGCTGGGCTTAACCGTCAAGTGGGTATATCCGGAAACCAATAACGGACTGCTCTCCGGACAGTATACCCCAGAACAGTTTGCTGGTGTGCTGGCGGAAACCGAAGAACCTGCCTGCGTCTATGTGACTTCGCCGGACTACCTCGGAAAAACCGCTGACATCGCTGGCATTGCTGCCGTCTGCAAGCAATACAACGCCCGTTTCTTGGTTGATAACGCCCACGGGGCACATCTTGCCTTTCTCAAAGATGGCAAGCACCCCATTCAAAATGGTGCGGATTTCTGCTGTGACTCTGCCCACAAGACATTGCCTTGCCTGACAGGCTGTGCCTATTTACACGCTGCCCATGAGGAGGACGTTCCACGCATCAAAGATGCGATGTCAATGTTCGTTTCTACCAGCCCTTCCTATTTAATGCTGCTCTCGCTGGATATTTGCAATGCCTATCTAGCCGGAAAAATCCGCAGCGACTTGGAACGCATCTGCAAGCGAGCAGCTGCCCTGAAAAAGCGACTCTCGGAAAAATATGTCTTTGTAGATGGCGATCCACTGCACCTGACCATTGATGCAGCTGCCTCAAAACTGGACGGTTTGGACTTGGCAGCTCGCTTGGAACGGGCGGACTGCGTGCCAGAATATGCAGACCGGGAAACGGTTGTACTATTATTATCGCCTTACAATGTGCCGGAAGAACTAGACGTTCTGGAAGTCACGTTGCATATGATTGTCGCCGAATCGTATCCGGAAACACAAACGGCGGAAATTTTACTGCCACAACCGGAAGTTGTTTGTAGCATGCGAGAAGCTGCACTTGGTGCACAGGAAGTCATTCCCGTTGCGGAAAGCATTGGGAGAATCTGTGCAGCGGTCAAAGTTCCCTGCCCACCAGCTGTTCCGATTGTATGCAGCGGGGAACGGATTGATGCCCAGAGTGCAGCGGTTTTGCAGCATTACGGGATTTCGGAAATCGCTGTGGTGAAAGAAATGGATTCGGGAGAATCTGTAGCAGCTGTTGCAGAAGAACCGGATTTGGAAACAGAATCGAACACATCAGAAGCATAAAAATAAATAGTATCAAACAGCAAAAAGCGGCGGTGCTCAAAGCACTGCCGCTTTTCTGTATGATTATGGGAAAGGTTCAGCCTGTTGAAATTAATACATTCCGCCTGCCGGTGCAGCCGGTACCGGTTCATCCTTCTTAATGGTTGCAACTGCACTCTCTGTGGTCAGTACCATGGAAGCAATCGATGCAGCATTCTGCAATGCACTTCTTGTTACCTTGGTCGGATCCACAATACCGCTGCTCAGCATATCACAGTAATTTTCGGTGTATGCATCAAAACCATAGCCAACTTTGCGGCTTCTCCGAATCTTGTCAATGATCACACTGCCTTCCAGACCTGCATTGGCTGCAATCTGACGAAGCGGTGCTTCCAGTGCACGCAGAATAATCTTTGCACCAGTCTTCTCATCGCCTTCCAGTGTCGGAATCAGCTTTTCAATGGTCGGCATTGCGTTAATCAGTGCGGTGCCGCCGCCTGCTACGATACCTTCTTCTACAGCTGCCTTGGTTGCAGACAGAGCGTCTTCAATCCGCAGCTTCTTTTCCTTCATTTCTACTTCGGTTGCTGCACCAACATGGATGACTGCAACACCACCGGACAGCTTGCCAATCCGCTCCTGCATCTTTTCCTTGTCAAAGTCAGAAGTAGAAAGTGCAATCTGGTTCTTGATTTCCTGAATCCGTTCTGCAATGGCTTCCTTTTCGCCAGCACCACCAACCAGAATGGTGTTTTCCTTGTCGATGACTGCCTGACCAACACGACCCAGCATATCAATGGTAGCATCCTTCAGTTCCATATCCAGATCCTTGGAGATGACAGTACCGCCAGTCAGGATGGCAATATCCTCCAGCATTTCCTTTCTTCTGTCGCCAAAGCCCGGAGCCTTCACTGCTGCACACTTGAATGTACCACGCAGGTTGTTCAAGATAATGGTGGTCAGTGCTTCGCCTTCGATATCTTCTGCAATAATCAGCAGCTTCTTGCCCATTTGTACAATCTGTTCCAGCAACGGCAGGATTTCCTGAATGTTGCTGATGGTTCTGTCTGTCAGGAAGACCAGAGCGTCATCGTATACGACCTTCATCTTCTCCCGATCGGTTACCATATATGGAGACAGATAGCCACGGTCAAACTGCATACCTTCTACCACTTCGCTGTAGGTCTCTGCGGTCTTGCCTTCTTCAATCGTGATGACACCATCTGTTGTCACCTTTTCCATTGCCTCTGCAATCAGCTTGCCGACATTTTCATCCGCAGAAGAAATGGTTGCAACTCTTGCAATATCCTCAGAACCGTTGACTTCCTTGGAATTTTCCTGAATGGTATCCACTGCAGCATCGACTGCCTTTGCGATTCCCTTGCGGAGTACCATTGGGTTGGCACCTGCTGCAATGTTCTTCAGACCTTCGTGAATGATTGCCTGTGCCAGAACGGTTGCAGTTGTGGTACCGTCACCAGCGGCATCATTGGTCTTGGTTGCGACTTCTCTTACCAGCTGTGCACCCATATTCTCAAAAGCATCTTCCAGTTCGATGTCCTTTGCAATGGTCACACCATCGTTGGTCACCAGCGGGGCACCAAATTCCTTATCCAGTACCACATTTCTGCCCTTCGGACCGAGGGTAATCTTTACGGTGTTTGCCAGCTTATCAATACCAGCCACAATTGCATCTCTTGCATCTGCATTGTATTTAATTTCTTTTGCCATGATTCTGCACTCCTTTTCTCAATTGCCTTTTTTCATGTACTTATTCTGCAACAACAGCGATGATTTCGCTTTCATAAACAACAGTCAGTTCTTCGCCGTTTTCCTTGATCTTCTGACCAGCAGTTTTGCTCAGCAATACCTTGTCGCCGACCTGCACTGCCATCGGAATCAGCGTACCAGTGGAAGCAACCTTTCCTGCACCACATGCAACAACAGTTGCCGTTGCATAGCTGCTGGAAGCTGCCTTTGTTGTCAGGATCAGACCGCCTGCGGTCTTTTCTTCCTTTTCCTCTTCTTCAAACTTGACAATCACTCTATCTGCCAATGGTTTCAACATAACGCTCTTCCTCCCATAAATTTTATAGTTTATCACTTACATGCTGTTTGTGTTAGCACTCTTTTTTCCTGAGTGCTAATCTTATTATAGCAACTTTTCTGGAAAAATCAAGCCCAAACGCTGCCTTTTTTGGAAAATTGTATGGTTGCACAATTTTGCATGGATAATCGTTGAAAATTTATTGGGTATTTACAGCAATTGTGACGATTTTTCCAGTTCTATTTGAATTTCGCCGGTTTGCCAACAAATACATTTTAGATTTTTACAAATTTCATAATTTACATTTCATACATAAAAAAACCACATAAATTTCACCAAATAATTTCCATCCTGTGTTATCATGCTGTTAACAGGCAATTTAAAATTTGCCACAAAAATCAAAAGAACTGTGAGGTTGTATGAATTATGGCATTAGAAAAAGTACTGGTCGTAGATGATGACCCAAATATTTGCGACGTCTTAATGATGTATCTGGAAAACGAAGGATACAGTGTCATTCTCTCCTATGACGGCGAAGAAGCATTGGTGAAGTTCAATGCCCTCAAGCCGGACATCGTTCTGCTGGACGTAATGCTGCCGAGTATGGACGGCTGGCAGGTTTGCCGGGAAATCCGGAAAAAGTCCAGTGTGCCGATCATTATGATCACAGCAAAGGGCGATACCTTTGATAAGGTGCTCGGTCTGGAGCTCGGTGCAGATGACTACATCGTAAAGCCGTTTGACACCAAGGAAGTCGTTGCTCGAATCAAGGCAATTGCAAGAAGAGTCAGTGCTGCTCCGGCTGAAACCGAAGTACGGGAAGTTCGTTATGACAAGCTTTCTGTCAACATGACTCGTTACGAACTGCGGGTAAATGGCAAGGTCGTTGACACGCCGCCGAAGGAACTCGAACTGCTGTTCTATCTTGCATCCAACCCGAATCGTGTTTATACCCGTGACCAGCTGCTGGATGAAGTATGGGGCTTTGAATACTACGGCGACTCCCGTACCATTGACGTACACATCAAGCGGCTTCGGGAAAAGCTCGAAGGCGTTTCTGACAAGTGGGCCCTCAAGACCGTTTGGGGCGTTGGCTATAAGTTTGAATCTGAAGAAGAAGAATAATGAAAGACCGTGCGAAAAAATCTCGCCGCTTTCATCCGCTTTCTCTGCGTTTAATCTGTACAGAAATTCTGGCAATGCTGGTGTTGACTGTCATTACTGCCATTCTTAGTATTGTTTGGTATAAAGTATCTCTTTTTGCCGCAATCAGTAAAAATGACCGTGTGCTGGCATCCAACATTGTTTATCACTACGATCGGGAAAAATCAACAGAAGAAACCAGTGCGAATTGGATTCCCAGTGGTTATATTCAAACTTTATTCGGCTGGACAACGGATGCTTCACACACTCTCTATTTTCTGTTTGATGAAACAGGTGCATGCTTGATCTGTTCGGAACAAGTCAACTGCAATCGGACAGATATTCACCTGAATGTCAATATTTTAAAAGATATTCAATCAAATGGAAAATATTTCTCAGATACGCTTGCAATGTTGAATCCAAAAGAATCCCGTCCTATGATCAGCAATGGTTCTCCGGTGACGTTTACAGAACCGAACGGAACAGAAACGACTTACTATCTGTTCAGTAACACGCATACTTCTGTACTGGACTCATTCACATCTCTTACTTGGATTTATGGGATGCTGTGCTTCGCTATTTTAACGGCCGCCCTCATTGCAGTTACTGTGTTCTTCCTGAACCGCAATCAAAAACCACTGGCACAGATGATGCAGGTGGCTCAGCAATGTGCAAGGGGCAACTACACAGAACACCTGAATCCGGGCAGCTTTGAAGAACCATCCTATGAGGATATGGCGTACAGCATCAATGAACTTGCCTATGCCGCAGAAAATGCGGAAAATCAGCGGAAACAATTCGTTTCTAATGTTTCCCATGAGCTGCGAACGCCAATGACGATTATCAGCGGATATGTAGACGGCATGCTGGACGGCACTGTTCCCAAAAATAAGCGGATGCAGTATCTTTCGATTGTTTCGCAGGAAATGCAGCGGCTGAAGATTTTGATTTCTTCTATGCTGAACCTGACAAAGTTCGACAATGGAACGATTGAGATTCATTATCAGCTCTTCCCCATTCAGGATTTGGCTTTCCGTACCATTTTAATGTTTGAAAGCCGTCTGGAAAAGCGAAATATTACGCTGGAAGGTCTGGATTCTGAACCCGTACAGGTTTGGGGCGACCCCGACCTCATCGGACAGGTCATTTATAATCTCTTTGAAAATGCTACCAAATTCGTCAATACGGGGGGAACGATTACGTTCACTTTTAAAGATGAACCGAATAGCACCAGCATTGCCATCCGGAATACCGGTGCGGGCATTTCCAAAGAAGAATTACCGAAAATTTTTGAACGCTTTTATAAGTCGGATGACTCCAGAAGCCACGACAAAACGGGGCTGGGCATCGGACTGGACATCACCAAACACATTGTGCGTCTGCACAAGGCACAAATTTCTGTGAGCAGCGAAGAGGGCGAATATACCGAATTTCTGATTCGTCTGCCGAAAAAGGATGCTCCGGCAGAATCGCCGACAGAGGATCCCGAAAAGCAGCCAAAAGATGCACGATAAAACAGGCAGACGATGGAATTTTTCTACATCGTCTGCCTGTTCTGTATTTTGACTTGAAAGGAGTCTGTTTTCTGATGGAAGAACATCCGTTTTCTCCGATTCCGCAGCAGCAGCCTGCTCCACAACAGCAGTCCCCTGCACCGCCGCCCTATACAAAGGTTTCCTCCTATGCAGTACCATCACCAACTCCGGAACAGCCGCAGCCTGCTGCACAAGTTCCGCCACCGCCAGTTTATCCGCCGAACTTTGGACAACCACAGCCTGCTGCACCTTATCCGCCACAGCAGCCCATCTATCCGCAGATGCAGCCCATGCAGCCGATGCCTGCTCCAAAGCAGAAAAAACGGCGAACCAAACAGAAACCTTCTCCCGAACAGGCTCGCTTGACAAAATTGGCTTGGATTGCCATTTGGCTGGCGGTTCTGCTGCTGGTCTACTGCATCGCCAGCGACTTGTTCCGCTATTTTGAGATGGACAGCCAAACCCCAACTTTACAGCAATCACAATCCTCTACTCTGAATATTCAATATCAGGAACGCCCTGTTTCGGATGCCATTACACAGCCGGATGAAAACGGAGCGTACACGGTTGCAGGCGTTGCGGAGGCAGTCGCTCCCTCGATTGTTGAAATTACGGCTGCTTCCGGCAGCATGCCGACAAGCAGCGGCTCTGGGATTATCTTGTCGGAAGATGGCTACATTGTCACAAATGCTCATGTTCTGCAAAATAGCGATACGTTCTGGGTTACATTGAATGACTCGGATGAAGCCATTTCAGCGGACTGCATTGGAATGGATACCAAAACAGACTTGGCTGTTTTGAAAATCAACCGCACTGGATTACCAGCTGCAACCATTGGCGATTCTGATTCCCTGTTGGTTGGCGAAGAAGTCGTTGCCATCGGCAACCCTGCTGGACTGACGGGAACAGTTACCAACGGGATTGTATCTGCTCTACACCGGAAAATTAAAAGTGCATCCACAGGCTTTGAAATGGACTGCATTCAAACCAATGCTGCCATCAGTCCGGGAAACTCTGGCGGTGCATTGGTGAACTTATACGGGCAGATTGTCGGCATTACTTCTTCCAAATACACCAATGCTTACAGCGGTTCTGCTTATGAGGGGCTGGGGTTTGCCATCTCTATCAATGCTGCTATGCCGATTTTGGAAGAATTGAGTTCGCAGGGCTATGTGTCCGGTCGGGTTCGCATCGGCATTACGTTCCGGTCGCTGGATATTACAGAGGTGCAGGAAGAGTTCCACGAAACTTATCAGCTAAGTGACCGGACACAGGTATCTGGGCTTTGGATTTCTGAAATCGCTGAGGACTGCGATATTTCCAACACAGAATTACAGGTTGGCGATGTCATTGAACGGGTAAACGGCACGGAAACAGCGGATTATGACCAGCTGAATGCGGTTTTATCTGACTGCAAGGCTGGCGACTCCCTTACTGCAGATTGCTGCCGATATGATAAAAATGGAAAAAAGTCTTCGTTTGCAATTACCTTTCAGCTGATGGAAGACCGGTCGGGGAATTTCTAAAATGTGGATTGGAAAACTATGCTCTTAGGAAAAACGGTCTTCCGCATCCGGCAAAAGGGGGTTCCACCCCTGCTTTTGCCTGCCAGCATGCTGCAATTGCCCCGTTGCCTTGTCCGAATTTGTAACTTCTTTCATAGAAATAATCAAATTGCGGATTAGCAAGTTCCAAAAAATGCAATTGCAGCAGGAAAAACAGACTGCAAAATTCAATTTGCTTC
>ENA-OPBX01000864-OPBX01000864.1-human-gut-metagenome-genome-assembly--contig:-NODE-864-length-18439-cov-2.779754_pt1 | contig 18439 bp, 18 predicted proteins | sample MGYA00241075_ERZ501466 | MGnify/ENA primary metagenome ERZ501466 (study PRJEB25962, sample SAMEA2042633) | human gut metagenome | biome: human gut; feature: human-associated habitat; material: faeces...
ATGTATCCACTCCGTCATTTCTTTGGGAGTTGTACCTCTAGGAAAAAATTTTGATAACGATTCTAAATCTATTTTTAATTTTTCTTTTTGATTTGCTTTTTGCTCTTCTAAAATTTCATAGATAACATCCTCATTTAACTCACCATTTTTTGATAAGTTCTTCAAATATTGAGCCTGTGATAAAGATGGTGTAGCATTTATCTCTTTAATAGTATCTAATAAAAGATCCTGCTCTTCTTCTTTTAGGTAGGATAATTCTACAGCAGGATTAAACGAGATTATTCCTTGATCTAAATACTCTAATAGCTCTTTATTTAAATTTGTTAGACGAATGTATCTATATATTTGCATTCTGCTTGTTCCCTCTTGTTTGGCTATATGAGCTGCCGTATCTGTTTTATACTTTGTACCAACTTGGTACGAAGTTAAGTTATCATCTACTTTTCCCTGATGCTTTAATGCTTCATATTTCATTTTATAAGCAAAAGCTAATTCACTATGTAATACATTTCTTCGATGCAGATTACTATCTACAAGCATAATAGCAGCTTGATCATCATCCAAATCCACAATTCTTACAGGTATATTTTGTAGATTTGCTAATTTGCTTGCTAAAAATCTTCGATGTCCTGATATTATTTCCAACTTATCATTAACTCTTCTTACTATTAAAGGTTCATCAATACCTCTTTCTTCAATACTATGCTGCAAATTTCTCAAATCCTCATTTATATCAACTCTATAGGGATGATTAGGAAAAGGTATTAATTCATTAAGTGATACAAACTCTGCATTATAATTCATGTTAATCACCGCCTTGTGTAATAAAAAAAGACATTTCCTAAAAAATGTCTTAAAAAAATCATTAATATATTTTGACAATATTTAAAGATAATCAACTAACATGAACTATATAAAAGATAATAAAATACTGCATTATTTTGTACCTTTGAAATATAAATTTTTCTGTTTTACGCTTTTATTGTAGTTAACTGGTTGTACTACTAAAGCAAAGAAAGGACAAAAAATTATGACAATCTACTATAAGGATAAAACCTTACCCAACAGGTTTAAAGAATGCAGGATTGCAAGCAATTTAACGCAGGCAAATTTGGGTAAACTATTAGGATTTAATGGAAAAAAACATACAGTTTATATGTATGAATCCAATAAACGTCTACCCAATATAGAAACAATGATTAAAATGCATAATATATTTGATGTTTCTTTAAATTATTTATTATGCCTTGATGACTTTAAAAATCATTACGACTATATTGTCAATGAATTAGGAATGTCAGAACAAACGATACAACTTTATATGGAAATAACATGTAATTTAAAACAAATCAGCAGAATAAACAAGTATATTCATAATCATTATAGGGAGTATTCTGATGAAATTGAAAATAATCAGTAACAGATATAAATATGCAAGAATTAATGCTGGATATTCTCAAGTTGATGTTGTTAATATTTTAGGATTTCCTACTAAAAGTGCCCTATCTCAATATGAAAGGGGCTTATCTCTACCCAGTAATAAAATTCTTTATGGTTTATCAAGGCTATACAACGTTTCATTAGATTATTTAACCAAAGAAGATAACTATATGAATCATGAAGATTTTGTAAAAGAAACTATGCAACTTGACCAGGAAACAATAAATATTTTAAAAAGTATAAAAAAATCAAATCAGTCTTTATGTGATTTAGAAACTTATTTATTAAAACTAAGGGAGGAATGTAATCATGTCAATTACTGAAAAAACAAATAAAGATGGAACAGTCACTTTTCACATGACAGCATATGATGGTTATAAAATCGACTCTAAAGGTCATTATGTTCAAGCAAGAAAATATAGGAGTTTCCGCCAACCACAAGATATGGGCATTAGGGAAGCTCGCAAAATAGCAAAAGAATTAGATTTAGAATTTCAACGTCAATTTGAACGAGATCAAAATACAGGCGTTGAAATGAGACTTGAAGAAGTCTGGAACTGGTATAAAAACTATTATGCTCCTAATAAATTAAGAGATACAACCTTTTATAATATTAAAAACATGGTAGAGATAAAAATACTTCCAGAACTAGGTCATCTAAAAATTGGTCAGATTACTACTAATAGAATTACTATGTTTTTAAATGATGTATCCATTAAAAAAGATAAAGAAACTGGAAAACCCTTAAAACCTAAACAATATTATAAAGATTCATACGTACAAGCAATATATTCATCACTTTTCAGAATCTTTAATGTTGCTATCTCTAATGGCTGGATTAAAGATAATCCATGTAACAATGCAATAAAGCCTAGAAAGAATAGAACTGCTAAGAAAAAACCTTTAGAAATTGAGCAAATTAAAGACATATTAAATAAAACGAACGAATATACTACTTATAATGCCATTATTCAGTTTCAAATATATACTGGTATGCGTATAGGAGAAACACTTGCGTTAACATGGGATGATATTGATTTCAAAAAAAGAGAAATAAATATTAATAAAACTGTAAACTTCATAAAAACAGATTTTATTGTTGGTCCTCCAAAAACTGAAAATAGTTATCGCACTCTTGGAATGAATAATGCAATTTATCATTTGTTAAAGTTGACTAAAAAAGAACAAAATGTAAGAAAAAGAGAATTAAAAAATCTATATGAAGATCATAATTTAGTCTTCAGTCAAGTCACAGGTAATTATATATACAGAACAGAAATAAATAATAGATTGAATACCATAAAAAAAGGAACTGATTATGAATATATAACAGTTCACTTCCTTAGACATGCAAATGCAACGTTATTATTAAATAATGGTGTAGATTTAAAAATAGTTTCCGCTCATTTAGGACATAATGATATAAAGACAACTGCTAATATTTATGCGGATGTTTTAAAATCTCAGCAACAAAAAGTAGCTCAAATCATTGAATTTAACCTTGTAGACGACTAAAACGCTTATTTTAAACGGAAAATAAACGGAAAATATAAATCAATCACAAAAAAACGTTGATTTTATCAACGTTTTTTGACTTTTTATTTTATTCGACACCAATAATAAATGAATAAACAGGTTGTTTCCCTTCGATAATATCTACTTCTGCATCAAAGTTATCTTCAATGTAGCTTTCGATTTCTTCTACTTCTTCATCAACAACATCTTCACCAACAAGTAAAGTAATTAATTCAGAATCTTCGTCTACTAGTTTTTCTAAACATACTTTTAAAGCCTCTAATTTATTTGGTTTACATGCAACGATATCTTTTTCGACTAAAGCCATGTAGTCATTTGCTTTAATTTCAACACCATCGATGTTTGTATCTTTAATCGCAAATGTTACTTGTCCAGTTTTAACATTAGCAACAGCATCTTCCATTTCAGCAATATTATCTTCTAATGAAACTTCTGGATTATACATAACACATGCTGATAATCCTTGAGGAATTGTTTTTGTTGGAATAACAATAACATTGACTTCTCCTTCTAAGATTGTAGCTGTTTGTTGAGCAGTCATTACAATATTAGAGTTATTTGGTAAGATAATAACATTTTTAGCGTTTACTTCTTTAACAGCTGCAACCATATCTTCAGTAGATGGATTCATTGTTTGTCCACCACTTACAACATAATCACAATGTAATTCTAAGAATGCATCTTCTACACCTTGTCCAGCACAAACAGAAATAATAGCTGTTTCTTTAGCTTCGCGTTTTTGAGGTTTGCTATCATCAACACCTACAATACTTCCTTGACTTGCTGCAGCATTTTGTAAGTTATTTGCTTGTTCTTGCATATTTTCAATTTTTAACTTCACAAATTCACCAAATCTTTGTGCTAAGTTTAAAGCTTCACCTGGTTTTAATGTATGTACGTGTACTTTAACGATATCTTCATCTTGTACAACGACAATACTGTTTCCTGGAATTCTTTCTAATTCTTTCTTTAATTGGTTTTCTGAGAATTTATCAATTAATGAAGGTTCAAGACGAACAATAAATTCTGTACAGTATCCATATCCTTCTTCACCAGATTCTAATTCAGTTCCTGCATTTACTTGACCTTCTGATTTAATATCAACAAAATCAACACGGTCTCCTGTTAAAGCAGCCATAAATCCAGTTAAAACTAATAATAAACCTGCTCCACCACTATCAACAACACCTACTTCTTTTAATACTGGAAGTAATTCAGGTGTTCTTTCTAATGAATTTTCTGCTTCTTTTACAAAATAAGAGAAAACATCTTCAATTTCCATACCTGGTTGAGTATATTCAACGATCTTTTCACTTGCTTCTCTAATAACAGTTAAAATAGTTCCTTCAACAGGTCTCATAACAGCTTTATAAGCAACTTCTGCCCCACTTTTCCAAGCATTGGCAAAAGCAACAGCATCAACGCTTTCATGACCTTCTAATCCCATTGCAAATCCTCTAAAGATTTGTGATAAGATAACACCTGAGTTACCACGTGCTCCCATCAATAAACCTTTAGATAATTTTTTAGCAATATCATAAATATTGTCACTATCCATATCTTTGATTTCTGCTGCTCCAGCATTAAAAGTCATAGACATGTTTGTTCCAGTATCCCCATCAGGTACAGGGAATACGTTTAAAGCATCTATTTCAGGATGATTATTATGAAGAGTATTCGCACCACATAAAACCATCTCTTTAAATAGCTTTCCTGTAAGTATTTGCATATTTTTCCTCCACTAATCGATATTACGAAGTCCTTGAACATAAACATTAACTGCCTCAACTTTGACATCTAATGTTGATTCAACAACGTATTTCACTTTCTTTTGAACTTCAACTAAAATTTCATTAATTTTAATTCCATATCCTAAAATGATATATAAATCTAAAATTAAACCAGTTTCTCCATCACTCGCAATAATTCCTTTAGAATAATTTTCTTTCTTTAATAATTCATAAAATCCATCTTTTAATTTCTTTTGGCTAGCCATACCTACTACACCATAACATTCAGTAGCAGCTCCACCAGCTACAGTAGAAACTACATCTAAAGAAATATTTACTGATCCTAAATTTGTATTTTTTTCAATCATCAAGTTATCCTCCTTAAAATGATTTCATGTTCAAACATAATTATACCTTAAAAATATAATATTTACAAATTATAATCACTCTTTTAGTATCTTTCCAACCACAAGCCATCATATCACATATTATTAAAAAAAAATACAAATTAACTCATTTTTATCATTATATAAAGTATTTATAATCACAAATATTGATAAAAAAAGCTTTTTTGTAAAAAAATGTTTGCATTATACTATAAATAATGTTAATATAACACAGTACGTAGAACAACTACTAAAGGAGGGAAAGAACATGTCAAGAAAATGCCAAATCAGTGGTAGAGGTCCATTATCAGGAAACACTCGTTCTCATGCGTTAAACTCAAGTAGAAGAAAATGGAATGTTAACTTACAAAAAGCTACTATTTTAGTAGATGGTAAACCTACAAAAGTTAGAATTTCTGCTAAAGAGTTAAGAACATTAAGAAAAGCTGGATAATAGATGAAGACAGTACATAGTACTGTTTTTTTGTTTATAAACAACTTATTAAAAAACAAAACACCTGTAGAAAGTATAAACAATACAACAAAAGCAAAATCTTATTTTCAAAAAAAAAGACATCGATCATTACCTTAAAAGCAATAAATCCGATGTCTTTTATCTTTAACTCCAAATTGACTATAAAAGTCTATAACACATTTTATTAAATCATAAATCACTATATAGCCATACATTTATATGTGTTATATAACTTTTATTATTTAATCTTCTTTATTTCTTCTTTGAAGTGCAATATAACCCCCAGCTGTTGCCATAAGTAAAATATATGGTACAACTGACATATCATCACCAGTTTTTATATGAGAGTTATTTTTTGTTGATGATGTTTTATTGTCATCTTCTTTTTTAATACTTGTTTGTATTTGATCATTTGGTTTTTGATTTGGTTGATCATTATTTCCAGTTTGAGAAACTGTTTTTAAATTCTTAATGGCATCTTGTAGAGATGCTAAAGCTTGATCAACTTCATCTTGAGTTGTATTTTCATTTTGTAAAACATCTTTTGCATGATCTAATGCTTCTTTAAATGCTTTCCATGAATCTACCGTATAATCTTTTTCAACAAAATCATTAGTTGTTTCAATAACATTTGATAATTCTTTTTTATCTACTATTACAGGAGCATCAATTAATCCTTTAATAGCCTTATCTAAATCATCATAAGCCTTATCAACTTGTTCTTGAGTAGCATTACTATCTTCATTAACAATGATTGCTTCTAATAAAGCTTTTTCAAATCTTGACCATGATTCAATAGAATAGTTATTATTTTCTATTTCTTTTGCATCATTAATCTTATTTGTTAGTTTTTCTTTGTTTGAGGTAACTGTATCTCTTAATGCATTGATTGCATTATGTAAATTATTAGTTTCTTCAGTTACATCAACTTTTCCTTCAACATAAGATTTTTGAGCAACAATTAATGCATCAATCATTTCATTTACTGAGCCACTAGATTTACCAGTAATATTTAATGTTTCAGCTTCTAAAATCATATCTTTTAAAGTTGAATCTTCAGGTATTTCTTCTAATTCAAACTTAACTTCTGCAATTTGATACCAGTTCCCCTTACCTTCAGTAAGAACAATTCTAACATATTTAGTCAATGTCTTATCAAAAGTAATAGTTTTTTCAAATGCTGAATTATCTAACGTTCCTACTGTTGTCCAATTTTTTCCATCAGTGGAGATTTGCACATCAGCACCATCAATTATATCTTCACCAGCATTGCTTGGTTGAATGATTTGGATAGAACTAATATTTATTGGACGAGTAAATGTGAATTTAACTTCTTTACCAATTTCTTGGTTGCTATTAAACCAACATTTAGTATTAATATTACCATCAATCATATTATTGTAGTTATTAGATTGATAATAAGTATCAGTTGCTGAAATAGTTGGAACTTTAGCATTAGGTTTAACTAATGATTGCTTAGCTGTTTGAATTGCATTATAAGCTTCTTTAGCTTTTTCAGCAGTTAATCCTTCACTATTAAGTAATGTTTTTCCTGTAGTTACAGCATTTTTATAAGCTTGATATCCACTTGAATAGTCACTTTCATTTAATGGATATGTAACTTCAACATATAATGAATAATATTCCAATTTTACAGCTTTATTTTTAGCATCTTGTAATGCTCTTAATGCGTTATTAACAGCTAATTGTCCACTTGTTTCGTCAAAATATATTTCTTTAGCCATTGTTAATGCTTTATTATAATCAGCTACAGTTTCATTAATATATTCACTTACTGCTAATGGTTCAAATATTTCTTTTTTTAAATCAGTTTTATCACAATGTAATTGATATTTTAAAGTAATTGTCATATTACCGTTATATTTACCATCTAATGGTAAATCTGATTCAATAAAACTATATCCAAATAATTCTTTTGCTTCAAAATGATACTCACTATCATTTAGACCATAGAATACATCATCTGCAGCAATAGTCTTACCAAAATTATCAATATATTTGATAGTAACTGTTGCTGTATCTTCACCCTGGAACACTTCACCCGGAGCAGGTAAAGCCTCATTGAAGCCTGGAGTTCTTCCCAATTTATCAACAGCAGCTTTAAAAACATCATAGTCTGGTTGATTATCGTTCGCGTTCCACATCTTATAAGCTGTTGCACGTGTGCGATGATAGATTTTATCTTCTACTCTTTGTTCGCTTTCATAATTTGGATCATCACACCAAACTGCGTAAGAACCACCCATTACATATTCTGGATAAGGTTCTTCAAAAGTTTGTGCTGTTCCGGATAAGTTAGAGAATTTACCAGGATGCCATTCATTATAAATACGATCACCTTCTGGTACTGCATTAGTTTGCCACCACCTAGAAAGTACATAGTACATATAAACATCAGAATAGTTGATTACTTTGTTACCATTAGCAACAAAATCCGCTACCGATGCACAGTTTTCAGGAGCTGCCCAGTAACAAACTTCAATGTCACTATCCAATGTATAACCCTCATAATCACCAAATAATAAACCATCATTCCATGCTCTTGGAGTCATTCCGTTATCTTTAACTATCTTAGAAATATCATTAAAATATGTCATAATTTGTCCGTATTGTTCATTACTAAAACTAGAGAATTTAGCTAAGAACTCATCACCGCCAATATTAAAATGTTTACATCCCGCATCACCAAAGAATTCAATAAATTCAGTCATTAAATTTACTAAGAATTCTCTAGCTTCAGGATTTTTAAAGATATTAAAGCATTGATTTCGTCGATCATCGGTTGGGAATAGTTCTCTACAACTGTAATCAGTTGGCAGATATTGTAAAACTGCTCCCGAGTGACCTGGAGAATCTAAAGAAGGCACGATTTCAATATGATAATCATTAGCAACTTGAATAATATCTAAAATATCTTGTTTACTTAATACATCATCATATTTATATTTAAATCCTTCGATTGCATCTAGAGTATCACTTTGAATTCTAAATCCTTCATTTTCAGAAAAATGAAGTTGAACCGCATTATATTTTTGCCAAGATAAATCTTTGATTTGACGAATTATCCATTCTTTAGAGAATGGTTTACGAGCAATGTCTAAATGCATTGAACGTAATTCAACATCTGGATAATCAATAACAGTTCCTTTCTCTAATATTTTATCATTAATCTTTAACATTTGAATTACTGACATTAAACCATAATAAATACCAATTTCATCTTTAGCGGTTACTGTGATTTTATCAGTAATATCTAATTTGTAGCTTTCAGCTTTTCCTTCTAATTCAGCCACATCCTCCATTCTAACAACAATATCATTAACTACTGCATTTTCTTCTTTACCGAATACTATTATTGGGGCTTTGGATAAAACTCCAGCGGCTTCAAAATTTGAACTAGTTAATTTTAAATCTTTTAATAAAATAGTATTATTTAATGTTTTTTCATTTGCTACTACAAAAATTCGACTATTTTCAGCAAGAGTAAAATCTTGCCCCGCTTCTTTAGTATATTGTTGAACATTTGGATAAGTCATTAATGATGTTGTTGCAACATTGCCTTTAGCTAAAACTGCCTGAAAACCGACTGCTTGACAAATAATAGCAACCACCAAAAGTGCCGGTAAAACTACTTTAAGAAACTTATTCTTCGATACTTTTCCTTTCATTTTCTACTCACTTTAAATTAATAAATTAATACATATACTAGTTTTTATTAATGATGTAAATTAGGTATATAAAACCAAAAACCTTATCTAAAACTTTAATTTATGCTAATTATTATCAATTGTTTTATCAATAACAGAATATTAGTAAATTATTATAATAGAATAGTAATTCTGCTATATTTGTGAATGCCTATTTAAGCGAGTCATAAAACTATAAATAATACCCCTTAACATCAACATTAATCATTCACCAGTATTTTACGTATTATTTAAGTACTAATTTAACCCCTTTCCTAATTTTCTTTTTAAACTGCGAACATCCGTTTAAGCGCTTACATTTCTCGCTAAAAAAAGTGGTTAGGTTTAAATAAAATGACCGTATTTTTTTATAAAAACCTAACATCACATTCACTTCTATAAGAATCATATCATGATATAAATATATATTCAATAATATTTAACATATTATCCCGCTTTTTGTGATTTTTTTAACAATTAATAAAAAACATAACAAACTACTACAATTACAAAAAATTTTTTATCCATTAATAAACACTTAAAAACTGTATTCATCCCAAAAATCCAGTTATCAATACAACTATAAAAGCCAAAAAAGTGAGATGAAACTGAACTCACCCCACTATATTTACGGTTTTATTTTATGTCATGATATTTGAAACTACTTTTCAAAATCTTGTGGTTTTAATAATTAAAATAAAAGCAGACATTTTCTGTTATATGAGGTTTGCTCTTTTTCGTAATAATAACTAACGCTAATGGATTAGCTGTTTACAATTTTTAAGTTATGTGCTATTAAAGAATTAGATATAGTTATTTTTAATTTCTCTCTTTTCATTAAATTTTTTTCTTATTTATCTTGTCATAGTTATTTTTCTATTCTTAAGCTTATTAAATGTATTTTTAAATCAATTACTTGCTTTAATTAAAGAATATTATTATTAGTTGTTAGCTATTCTTTTAATACACTAATTTTTGAGTAGGTTTACCGTTTATTGTGTTACCAATGTTAAAATCAAATTAGTAAAAAATATCTGGACTATAGCAAGACACCAATAATAGAGCATATAAAAACATGAGGTCTCCTCCATAGAAAAAACCTCATGTTATCTAATTAGCTTCGTTTTAAAAATATCATGTTATTTCATAAAGCCGCTATTCCTAAGTGATGTATATTTAACTGTTTTCTGCTTTAACAATATAACAGTATTTCTTATAAAAGGATATCCCATATCCTTTTACATGTAAATAACCATCATTAATAATTTCATCTTCATATTTATTATCAATGATTTGCTTTGCTCCTTCTTTTGCGTCACTTACAAGTTCTTTAACACTCTTAGAATGTTTGCATTCTAAGATAAGCGCCGTTTGAAAGATTTGTTTAGGGAGAATACATAAATCAAATCTTCCATGCATGGCTTCTCTATTTGACTTGATTTTTTTACCACTGAAGAGTCCTACTAGAAATCCATGATAGAAAGATTCTTGGTTATCAAAGTAACTGATACTTCTTGATAAGATATCCCCTAATATTTCATTAGCTTGATCAACATCTTCTCTAACAAGACATTGATAGAGATCTTCTTTTCTTACAAAAGTATAATCTTCAAAATAACTCATAAAAGATTGCTTATAGATTTCATAGACTTCTTTATTTGGTATAACCAGTTTATATTTGTTTTCTCCTAAATCTTCAATAACTCTTAAATAACCTGTAAGTAAAAGAAAACTATAAATATTATTGATATGATCCATTTCTCGATAAGTGAGTTCTGGCTTGATGTATTTTTCTAAGGATTTGCCTTGAATCAATTGTTCAAATTCTTCATGGAGTTCATCACTACCATTTTGGATATAATTGACTACAAGATCATTACCACTAGTATTTGCCCAAAAGGAAGTAGGTTTATATGAAGAAAAATGTGATTTTTTATCAACATACATGAGTGTACTCCAAGGATTATAGATTTCTATATTTCCAAATAGATAACCATCATACCATTCTTTGACTTCATCCATATAAGATGATAATTGATAATCTTCTAATAACTGTTTGACTTCATTTTCATTAAAGCCAAAATATTCTTCATTCATTTCATCTAATAATGAATAAGTTTTAAAGTTGTTTAAACCAGTAAAGATACTTTCTTTAGATATTCTAAGACATCCTGTCATAATTCCTTTTTCTAGAGCATCATTTGTTTTAAGCGCTGAAGAAAAGACACTTCTTAAAAAATCAACCATTTCATCATAATAATTATTTTGATAAGCTGATTGTAATGGAACATCATATTCATCAATAAGAATAATGACTTTTTGATGATAGTAAGTATATAAGGCATTAGATATAATCCTTAATGAAAATTTTAAATCTTCAATTGATGTTGTTTCATCATGCAAACTATTTAGTTTTTTCTTTGTCGCATCAGTTAATTGAGAAGCTGATAATATTTCTAAGTTTTTTTCTAATAATTCGTAAATGATACTCGAAAAAGATGAAATTTGTGCATCAAAAGTTAAATTTTTCATTTCTTTTAAAGAAATGAAAATTGTTGGATACTTGTTTTGATGTTCTAAAGCTTCCTTATTTTTTGAAATATATAAATCATTGAATAAATAAGCATTTTCTTTTTCTTTGATAGAAAAGAAATAATACAGCATAGACATATTAAGTGTCTTACCAAATCTTCGAGGTCTTGTATATAAAACAACTTGTTCATTTAAGATATCTGCAATTAGATTTGTTTTATCTACATAATATGCATTTTTATCAATCATCGTTTTAAAATTTTCAATTCCTGTAGGTATTAACTTCATACAATCAACTCACTTCCTAATCTGTATTATTATGTACTACTAAAAGTATTATACATGATATAAACCTTGATTTCTATTGGATTATTTGTCCAATAAAAAAGAAGTTTCATCAAGAAACCTCTTTTTACTATTATTATTCATCACCAAATGAAATACCAATTGCTTTAGCTGCTTTAACAAGTTCTCCATTTGGATCAACATGTTTTTGTTGACCAACCTTAGCAGCACCAATTACTTCTTCTAATGAAGTATATCCCATCTTATCACCATTGATTGTAACAACATTACCAAACTTACCTTCATTAATAAGTTCAACTGCAGCCACACCATAACGAATTGATAAAATACGATCATATGCTGTAATATCTCCACCACGAATAATATGTCCTGGATTGACAGAACGTACTTCATGATTTGGAATTACTTTTTCAAGATCATCAGCTACTTTAGCAGCTAATCCTGAATAACGTACTGGATCTGGACTATCTTCTACGATTTTACCAATAACTTTTGTTCCATCAGCATATTTTGCTCCTTCAGCAACAGCTACTACTGTATAAGGTAATCCCATTTCATCACGTTTTTTAATTGCTTTAGCAATATTTTCAATGGTAAATGGAATTTCTGGAATTAAACATACTCCAGCATTTCCTGCTAGACCTGCGTATAAAGTAATCCATCCAGCATCTCTGCCCATTAATTCACAACAAATAACACGATGATGTGATTTTGCTGTTGTTTGTAAACGATCAATAAATTCTGTACCTACAGACATTGCTGAAATAAATCCATAAGTAACATCTGTACTTGCTAAATCATTATCCATTGTTTTAGGTACACCAATAACATTGACACCTTTTCTTGAAAAATCACGTGCACTTGTAAGCGTTCCATCTCCACCTAAAATAACTAAAACATCAACACCATCTTTTTTCAAGTTTTCAACAGCCACATCAGAAACATCTTTTTTTACTTTTCCACCATGCCCATCATCTACTAAATAATCAAATAAATTATCTTTATTAGAACTATATAAAATAGTTCCTCCTTCTTTATAAATATCTTCTACCGATTCTTCAGTAAGTTCTACATAATTATTATGGTATAAACCTCTATAACCATAAACAAATCCAATCACTTCATAACCATATTTAGAGATTGCAGTTTTAGTAATTGTACGGATAACAGCGTTTAACCCTGGACAATCACCTCCACCAGATAATAATGCAATTTTTTTGACAGTACTTCCCATAATTTTCTTCCTCCATATTATATAATTATAAATTCACCTAGAGGAAAAAACAATACTTTTTTGTAAGCGTTTACAGTTATTTTATTATTTGCTTTGTTTTTGCATCATTTGGTAGATATCTTCTAAAGAAATAACTTGTTGAACAGGTTTAATATTTGCTCTTTCTTCTACTGTATTTCCATAATCAACTTCCATCAAAACACCTGAAGCATAAGTTGCCATTTCACTATTCAAAAACACTATAGGACCAGCCATTTCTTTTGAATATGCTAAACGATTAGCATATCCACAATGTAATAATAATCCTTCTTCACCATGCGCCATTTCTGTAAATTCACTTTTCATACCTGTATCTGTCGATCCAGGTAATACAGCATTCACTCTGATTTTCTTACTAGCAAAAGATTTTTGTAAATATGCTGTATAATAGTTCATTGCTAATTTAGAATAAGGATAGCCTAACGTACCTGGTAAATATTGGAATCCGGTTTTCATAATCGCCTCTACTGTTGCATTCCAACCTGATGCTAAAATAGCATCTATATAATATTTTTTATTTTCTTCCTTTTCCCAACCATTTCCACCAGTTGAAGTCATAAAAGCAATTGTTCCATTTTCAGTCATAGAATGAATAAGATATTTTTCACAAATATATTTATTCGCAATAAAATCAATACTTACCGTTGTCATAAAATCATTTTTCATACCAGAAACTCCAGCTATACCAAAAAATGAATCAATATGTTTTGGTAAATCCTTCATCGCTTGATCGATTGAATCTTTTTTTGATAAATCTACATGCACAAATTTTTCTACACCCTTTACATCACAAATATTCCAATCGAGCGCATATACTTTTGCTCCTAAATCCACCAACATCTCTGCTGTTGCTTTTCCCATTCCAGAACTAGCTCCTGTAACAATAACAACTTTTTCTTGATAACCAAAATAATCTTTCATTTCAGCATTCCTCCTTAATTTCATTATATTTTAAAATGTATTTTTCACAAATAAATACGAACATTTTTAGACAATATGTAAAGATTATGTTATAAAAAAAAGAGAGGTGATTTTTTTTGAATAAAGCTATCAAAACAAAAAATCAAATATCGAAAGCACTTATTGAATTGTTAAACAACAAACCACTTGATTTAATTACAATAAAAGAGCTTGCTAAAAAAGCTGAAATTAGCCGTACTGCTTTTTATAATAATTTCAATAATCTAGATGATGTTCTTAAATATATTTACCAAAGAGCACATAAACAGATTTTTAAAGAAAAATATTCTCAATTAGAATATGTTTATAGTGATGAACATATTCTAGACATGATTTCTTTCTTTGATAAAAATAGTAAATTATTACTTGTTCTTATAAAATGGAATCTTATAGAACTTATTGCAAAATATAATACAGAAATCGTACTCGGCTATACACAGCACTATAAAAATAAATTTATACGCGAACATGCTTTTTATTTTATTAGTTATTATCATGGTTCTTTGTTTAATATTTGTACCTATTGGATTACAAATGGTAAACAAGAATCTATAGAAACTCTTTTTAAAATAATTAAAGAATTTGAAAAAATAAAATTTATACAAAAAGCAATCTAAAATAAGTAAACTACAATTTAAACTTATTATAGATTGCTAACCTCTCATACTTTATTATTGAATTGGTAGTTCATAAGTCACTTTATTTCCAAAATAATCTAAATCAACAACTAGTTTAATTTTAGAACTTTGTTGTTTTAAACCATAAGCTTCTTCCCCTTCACTTTTTGTCCCGGCAGGGGCCATTTGAGGATACGTATTAATGGATGCAGGGTAGGTTTCACAGACATTACCTCCTTCATCAATCACTTTAAAATTAACACTTGAAAAATAAACATCTTCTTCACTGGCTATATTTTCATAAGAATAATGAATGATAATGACTTGTTCTGGTTGACTATCCGCAAATTCATTACGATCACTGGTATTACTTACTGAATTTACAGTGAAGTGAACACGTTCTTGACCGTCTTTTTTATATGTTGTTGTTTCTCCAACACCATAGATTTTTTCTTCTGTTTTTGTCTGGTTATTTGTTTCTTTTCTTTCTTCACTACTACAGGCGCATAAAGAAAACGATGTTAATATAACCAGACAGAGACTTAATATCTTTTTCATCTTAATAACCTCTCTTTCTTAGTTTTACAACTGAAACAATCGCAAGTCCCATATTAATAAAACCCCAACCAGCCCAAATATTTAAATCGCTATAGCTTCCTGCCATACTAAAGCCTAAGAAAGCTCCTAAACCAAATAAAATACCTAAAGCAATATTTCCTGTAGTTTTTTCGCTATTTCTTATGACAATTGAAACAATACCCCCTGAAAGCATAAAGATAGAAACAAATAAACCGGCACTTCCCCCTACTTCTCCATTTGACGAAAGTGTATTTGCAGTTCCAACAAGCATTGATTGAAAAAAGACAATCACACTAAAAATAATTGATAAAATTCCTGCTACTAATTTCCAAATTTTCATATTTCCCCTTCCTTTCTTTAGAAGTCTATTTCTCTAATTTTTCTATTTTTTCATACAAGATACATAATTCATTAATTCCTAGTTGCAAATCATTTAAAATCGTAAACATCTGTGATTCCACTCCTGTAAGTTCATCCATTTCATTTAAGATTTTTAAATGATCCTTAATACCTTTAAATAAAGATGCTAAATAAAGAATTTTTCCTGATATATCTTTTTCTTGATAATCTTCTATATCCATAACTTTCCTCCTTTATAAGAAATAGACTACATCTATAATGTATCTTATAAGACATAAAAAAAGGTGCCCCCTCGGGGCACAATCAAAGATACATTAAAAGAGTTCCAATAATAATAGAGATAAATAATAAAATAAGCCAAGAAATAATCGTTGTTAAAACTTTAACAACAATCCCATGATTTTTATAATAAGGTAAATAGTCCCTAACAGATAAATAGTTTGTAGAAAATAAAAGTGTTATAATAAACCAAGAAATTAAAATCAAGCGATAAACAAAATACTGATACTGACTTATTGGTTGATTTTTAATCTTAAAACTTATTAAAATCCATATAAATAAAAGATAACCCATAATCGCTACAATCATCTTCCAAAGCTTACCACTTCTAAATCCCGGTAAAGCATTAGGATGTTTGATTTTCTTTTCTTTCTTTTTTTCAATATGAAATAATTGATCTAAATCTTTAATAATTTCTTTTACATCTTGATATCTGCCTTGAGGAGCAATAGCAATCATCTTATCAATTATTCTCTTTTCTATCCCTTGTAAGTCATAATCTCTAGGCAACTTATTAGTAAGTAAAACATGATATAAAACTCCCAAAGAATAAATATCACTTCTTATATCTGTTTGATAAAAACCAAATTGTTCAGGAGCTGCATAACCTTGACTTCCTAACACCGTAGTATCTCTTTTTTGATTTTCAATATAATTTCTAGCTATATCAAAATCAAAAAGATAGACTTGTTTTCCATCATAAAAGATATTTTCGGGTTTAATATCACGATGAATAATTTGTGGATCTTGTTGATGCAATACATCTAAAATAATACATAATTGTCTTATAATTTGATAAGCTTCTAAATTTGAAAAAGTATGTTCATCTAAAATATCAGATAATGTTTGACAAGCTAAATATTCTTCGATGATTTCTAAACCGTCTTCATTTTCTTCTATTGAATAAATATGTGGTATTCCTTCTATACCTAATTGTTTTAACTTTTCCCAAATTGTTTTATTATATGTTTTCAATTCTTTTTTTATATAAATATTTCTTTTATCTAATTCTCTTACTAATGTAATTCTTTTTTGGGGTGTTTCTTTAATAACTTCTAATTCTAAAACTATCATATCTTGTCTCTCCGTAAAATATAGTATATCATATTTTTAGGTGATGATATGATTTTAACAGAAGAAATAGAAAACTCTTTAAAAAACGAAGCAGATATTGATGATCTTTTAAAACAAATTCATGATATGGATTTTTCTGAATATATCCATCATTTGTTTAAAAAGTATCATTTAAAAGAAGCAGATATTATACGAAAATCAGGATTAGAAAGAACTTATGCTTATAAAATTATCCGTGGCGAAAAAGGAAAAAATGCAAAGGATAAAATCTATCGATTAGCTCTTGCTATGAATTTAACCCAAAAAGAAACAAATCATTTATTATCTTTAAATAATGCAGGTGACTTATATCCACATAATGCCAGAGATCTTATTCTATTAAATGGTTTGTTAAAAAAACAAACCGTAGAAGAAGTTAACATTGAACTTTATAATCATGATTTAGAGCCTTTAAAAGACTAATAGGACTTCTAAGGAAGTCCTATTTTTCTTCGTTATAACGATCTAAAATATATTCAGCATTTTCTGCCCATAAACCATTTTCAACTTGAGTAAGTGTTTTATACGTTTGAGAACGATAAAACCTTCCCGTTGCTTCTTCAAAATCAATTTTTTCTTGTTCCTGAATAAGATTAATAACTCTATGAATTTGAATACATACATTCATCGTAATATCTTGCCCATTAAAATAGTAAATATCATGCATCGTATTTCATCCTCCTTATAAATCGTAAACAACTTAATGATTTTTCACTATGAAAAGAAACTTGATTATTAACTTTACTATATTTTAATCTTTCTACTGCTTCTGTTGCTGTTAGAATATTAGACATATATAATTGTACTGTCTGCATTGTATTGTCGTCTGCTACTGGTCCAATAACAACATCATATTGATGTTGTAAACCGCCTTTAATTCTATTTTCTTTAATGAATTCTAACCATTCTTCATTTAATGAATCAAAATATTTAATATTTAAATCATCTTTCTTCTCAAACAAATATTCATATACATAATAATTATTCTTTTTTTCTCTTAATGATAATCGATAAGCCCATTCTTTAGATTGAGACATTAATACTGTTGTATAAAATCCCTTACCAAAATCTCTACGATTATGTGATTTGTTCAAATCAATTTGATCAAACTTAAAACAACTACCATGATACACTGTTATTTTTTTT
>ENA-OPBX01000868-OPBX01000868.1-human-gut-metagenome-genome-assembly--contig:-NODE-868-length-18408-cov-9.481284_pt1 | contig 18408 bp, 18 predicted proteins | sample MGYA00241075_ERZ501466 | MGnify/ENA primary metagenome ERZ501466 (study PRJEB25962, sample SAMEA2042633) | human gut metagenome | biome: human gut; feature: human-associated habitat; material: faeces...
AAATAGTGCGACAAGAAGTCGTACAAGTAATTGTTCAGCATGATGTCTGAACCTGTTGTTCCGTCAACAGTAGCCTAAAGAGGCGTGCTTTACGAGTAATTGTTTGGTGCGAAGCCCTCTTGACAATATGGTTCTATGCAGAAATATCCAATGCATAGGCTGTTAGGCTGACCGATATGAGTAACACATGTGAACCGCTGCACCATCGTAACAAATGAATAGCTTACGGATATTTACAAGCTATAGCCAAAAGGCGAGCAGTCAGGATGGTTCTCTTGTTTTTAGAGCCACACGGATGTAGTACTGCCGGTGGAGGGGCGGACTCTAAGTCGGTCGTCAGTTACTTGTACGGAACTTGGTAAGCCCGTATTTCTCCTACTATATATAGCAGGTAAGCCAATCGCAAGAGAAGCCGAATGAGGTGCGGGTAAAGGATTGCGGAGAAAGCGAATGCTTCCGCGTAATGCGGAAGATAGAGGTTTAAACGTCACCTCATGCGAAAGCAGGCAGACTTCCGCAGGGTAATTCTTTGTGAAACGATTGTAGAACTTTAACGAAATGAAGAAACAGCAAAGGAGCGAGGCGAAAGCCGAGTGTGCATCTTCAGCCGAGAGTAACACGACATGGAAAGACATTGACTTTCATAAGTGTGAATGCAAGGTCAGAAAGCTGCAAGTCCGAATAGCAAAGGCTCATACAGGAAGGAGGTACAACAAGGTTAAAGCCTTGCAGCACCTGCTTGTCACTTCGTTCGAAGCCAAGGCATTGGCAGTAAGGAAAGTGACCTCCAATAAAGGCAAGCGCACGGCAGGGGTTGACCACATAAAGTGGGACACCGATGCTAAGAAAATAGAAGCTATACGTTCTTTGACACGGAGAGGATACAAAGCCCTCCCATTGAAAAGGGTCAACATACCTAAGGCAAACGGCAAGACAAGACCGTTGGGAATACCGACCATGAAAGACAGAGCCATGCAGGCACTGTATCTTATGGCATTGGAACCCATAACGGAAAGTGAAGCGGATGCGAACTCTTACGGATTCAGAAAATTCAGAGGTACGGCAGATGCGATAGACGCACTCCACAGATGGCTGAGCAAGAGTTATTCTCCCGAATGGATTTTGGAGGGAGACATAAAAGGATGCTTCGACCATATCAGCCATGAATGGCTTCTCGATAACGTACGAATCGACAGGCATATATTAAGGAAATGGCTGAAAAGTGGAGTTGTATTCAACAAGTTGCTTCAACCGACACTTGAAGGGACACCGCAGGGTGGTATCATATCACCGACACTTGCAAATGCAACTCTTGACGGCATGGAAAGAATGCTCAAAGAGAAGTACAAGGCAAATTATGTCAATGGAAAACTGTACTACCCCAAAGTCAATCTCGTAAGATATGCGGACGACTTTATTGTCACAGCCGATAAAAGGGAAACATTACTTGAAATAAAGGAAATGTTGACAGCCTTTTTAAAGGAAAGAGGACTTACACTATCAGAGGAGAAGACACTGATAACACATATCAGTGAGGGATTTGACTTCTTGGGCTTCAATGTACGGAAGTACAACGGAACATTGTTAATAAAGCCCTCAAAGAAAAGTCAGAAACGCTTCACTGACAAGCTGCATGAGGTTGTGCTGACCAAAGGCAAGGCATTATCCCAGCAGGAGCTGATAGAGAAACTCAATCCTATAATAAGGGGATGGGGTAACTACTACAGCCATGTGGTATCAAAGGAGGTGTTCTGCCGATGTGACCATATCTTAATAAACCAACTTAAAAGATGGTCATATCGCAGACATACCAACAAGCCAAGGGAATGGATAAGGAATAAGTATTTTATCCGCAAAGGTTGCAGAAATTGGATTTTCGGCTTTGAATACGTATGTGGAGGAATAGAGGAGAAGTTCACAGTACAACAACTGACAGAGATTCCAATCAAACGACACATAAAAATAAAATGCGAAGCCAATCCGTTCGACCCATTATGGGACGAATACTTCGAAAGACGGAAACTCAAAAGTGCCCGTCAACGTGCGTGAAGAAAACTTTATCGGAAACAAGTCATCGAAAGATGATTATGAGCCGATTTAATTTTATGAGAATTAAATTTAGAATTATCTGAGCTGTATGCGGTGAAAGTCGCACGTACAGTTCTTAATGGGGAAAGCGGCAGCAATGCCGCCGACCTACATAACCAAGCGGAGGCACTGGCAAGCCCATTGCAGAAACGCATGGGAAAAATGGCGGCTGTTTCGGTCGCCATTTTTAATTGCCCACAAAAAAGGGGGCAATCCGAGGAGTTTTACATTAATCTTCACAGACATAAATGTCCCCTCTCGTTGTCATCTTAAAAATCGGAATTTTATGATTGACAAATCATAAAATCAGCTAAAGACTTCTTTCAACCTCCATAGGTATAAGAAGTCTTTTGGCATTTCTATCCGCAATGTTATGAAACAAGCATCAAAAGACCAACCAAATTTTGCTGTATATTAGTTTCCATGTCGTCAATTCCAAATTCAATAAAATGTACATTTTATTGAATTTGGAATTGAGCTTTAAGGATTTTGTGATTACTATTAGTACGAATTGTTTTAATAACTCTGTAAAGTCCTTTTTGATAAGTGTATTTTCTTTGTTGTAAATCAATAGTAAATATTTCACTTTTATTAGGTGGTATTACTATTGCTATATCAATAAAGGCATAATGTAAAGGAATTTCTATCCACTTATTTTCTGTAAAATATTCTATAACATAATCGACTCCTGTTATGATATCTTTATTGGAGTTATTTACTATATGAACTTCTATCTCTGACAATGGGAAACAGTAACTCCTATGAAGAGTTTTCATCGAAATTTCTTCATTAGGATTATGTTGTACCTCATAACGTATTGTGTCGTCAATGGAGGGGGTATTCATACTTTTTTTATTACCTTGACAACTCAAGAGAATCCCCCCGATTATTATTAACAATATTTTCATAAATATGAAAATGTGTTCTGGTAAAAAAGCCAGAACACATTTTTTTAGTAACGAGAAACATTCAATGTTGATAGTACATAATCGGCTTTAGAGAAATATTTTACACCATTTGCTCTTCCTAAATGAACACCCACAGTGTATCTTATTTCATCTTTGCTAATATATGTATATATAATGCCACCGCTATCACCATTGTCGCTAGTATATTGCGCTGTTGTCAGGTTTGTGTAAGCATGTCCGTTGAATTCTTCTACGGCATTTGTGCTGATGATATTTCCCCCTTGTGCTCCAGAGGTTGCTCCTCTAAGATTTACATATGTTCCTGCTCCAGGGAGACTTGTTTCTGTTGATAATTCAAATAATGTTCCTGAAATAAAATTACTTAATTCATAGTTGTCTTTTGTTGGGATAAAAGCGGCATCAGCCGAACCTCCTTGTTTAGAAACAGAACAGTCTCCCACTTCTTCGCCTGCAAAATAGATTGTTCCTCCTTGTGATATAACATGCCCAGCTGTAACCATACCTTTTCTTTTAGAACCAGAATTTTCAATAGCTCTAAATGCGTATGATCCGTAACTAGTCGAAGATGTATTTACTGAAGCCATACCTCCTGGATATAAAATACTACTTTCAATGCGACTTTCTTCCGACTGGAGGAATGATATAGCATCGTGATTAATAACATCTCTTTTAAAATCAGCTATGGTTTGTTCATTGCATTCTTTCAGATAGACTTCAACTTTATTTTCTCCATCAATAATAGCTGCTCCACTAATATTTTTTTTAATAATGAGATTGTTTTTTAAATAATCTCCGATGCTATTTACAATATCAGTTAGCTCTTGAAAAGAGTACCTACAAGGTTTATAAATAATTTGGCTATCGTTTGTTATGGATGTTATATTATTACGTCCAGTAGTTATATCTCCTTTTATAAATATAATCAATTTACCTTCAGGAGTTATATAAGAACCGCCGTAATATTCAGGATACATAACCTCATTACTTTCTCTTGTTTTTGAAGTAAATGTTGAAAGTATTTTAGCATTGAGCATATTTGCCTGATATTGAATATCAGCTTTTAACTCTTTTGTCTCGATTGTTGGTATAGACTTAGTTTCTATACTATCAATTAAATCATTTTCAGAGCAGGAACTAAAACCTACAATGAAAATAGAAACTGCTAATAATGATAAAAACTTTTTCATATAGATGAATTTTTGGTGATAGTTACAAATTTATGATATATTTCTGAATACTATTGTGTAGTTGTCATTTTTTTTGTATTAAATATCATTATAGATCTGTATTTACATGTATTTTTCCGAAAGTCTTTTGTTCATCACGAATACGGCAAAGTTCCCGGTGCGCCTTTTCCTTATATTCCTGAAGGACCTTGATTTCGTTACGCAATCGGTTGTTTTCTTCCTGAAGAACCTGGAGCTCTTTTACCTGTTCTTCTGCTCTCATTTCAGCACGTACCTTTTCTTCTGCTGCCTTTGCGATAAGTTCCGGGGCCGGAAGCTGTATCTGCTTCTGTGCTGTTATAAACTCACTCATAAGCATACACAAGGCTTCTACCTGGTTCCTTTCCTTCTCGATGTCTGGAGGAACAGGAAGAAATGGTGTTGTTTCCTTGTCATAGATATCGAAGTCATTCTTCTCTATGAATTTCCAAGCTGTTTCAACCCATTCACCGACAGGCTTTCCGGCTTTTCGGCAATATATTTTTATTTCTTCGAGTATGTTTTTAGGTACTCTTAAAGTTGATGTCTGTATATTTGTTTTTTCTTGCATATCAATAGTTTATGTGCAAAAATATAAAGAATATATTTAGTAATATACATATTCTACAAAAAATATATTATTGTTTTTTTGTTATATGTGCATCTACAAAACAACCACCAAAGCCGGATAAGGCATCTGGTTGCGTATAAGTGACCGTTACAAGGGTTTGTCCCATGAATGTTTCAATCTTGTCTATAACAGCTTCCATTGGCTTCCCTAAGCCTGTGGCTTCAGCAGATACCAAAATCAAATCTCCTTCCTTCATATCTTAATTTTTTTGATTGTGTGACAGAATCAAATTATTTTATACCGAACTCTTCTCTTAACATTTTAAGCAGTGCATTTTCAGCGTGCTTTCTTGTCATTTCTCCTGTACATACTCTGTCATCGTAATAACAGCACCTTTCATACACATTCTTAAGCCTCCCGAGTTCTGCTATTTTATCTACAGCCTTTACTGCTTTATTATTTGTAGGGTTATCCATTGCATTACTGATCCACCTGTAAACAAATGAATATTGTTCGTACTGTTCCCCTCCTTCCTCTCGTGGATGCAGAGTGTTTATATTGAATACAACTGTATCAGCTTTGGGCTTTCTTCCCTTAATTGGATATTTGCAAATCAGTTGATAGTCAAACCATACATCAGAACCGCTTTCCTTGATGCGTTCCTTCGCTGGACGCAGAATCTTTTGGTCTATCTGGGCATTAGAATAGACTTCAGGTATCTCCAGATCTTTTCTTAGCTGAAGGATCGGGTAGTAATACTGTTTTCTATCTCTTTGGCTGCAAATTATTTTATACAGCCTTTTTGTGTAGTTACCACGAAGCCCAAGCGCAAGCCCTTTGGAATATCTTGTTCCTCCGACACCTACGCCATAATAAATCAAGAACGGAATAGCCCAAGGGTTTATATTAAGCATTACCTGGTTAGTCCCCTTTATGTTGTGTATCGTTGTGATGATTGCGCCAACTGTTTCTATTGTCTTGTGTATTTTGGGATGAACCCAGCGGAAGGAAAAATTCTTTTTTGTCAAGTCCAGAGCTTCTTTTAAGACCTTTGTTTTATTGTTTCTTCCTCCAGCTTCATCGCATCTGATAGTAACATAAGGCTGATTAAATAAGTCACGTGGCAGTTCTTCTTCTCTTGTCATGTGCTTTTGTATCTTGTCACTGATAAGAGTAAGCAAGTTTTCTTGCCATTCAGAAATATTGTACTGCCCAAAAGTTACATTATTAGGCTGAATGAGCATTATTTCTTCTTCTGTAGGAGGTATGAACGGCACCAAGTCTTTTCCTTTTACCATATTCTTGATTTTTAGGGGGTACTTTGCAAATATAGACAATAAAAAGTAACATGCAAAAAGAAAAGGTATTTTTTATTGGTATGTTTAGTAATTTGAGTATCTTTTATAGGGGGTAATTTTAGTAATTTGAGTATCTTTTATCCCTTTTATTTAGTAATTTGAGTATCTTTTATCCCTTTTTGCCATTTATAAAACACCTAAAATCAGCCTTTTACAATGCTAAAAACACGTTTGTACAAGATATTCTGCAAAGACATTCTAACAAGAAAGCGGATTTTAGGATGAAAGTGACCTTGCTTGTCCATGTGGAAAACCGCACAAAGAAGGAGAAAAAGAGAACCCTCCCTTTAGGGAGTTAGGTGGGTTTTGGTAGGCAAATTTTCTGGCGCGTTAAAAAGTGTGTATATTAGTAATTTTGTGTTTATTTTCTTTGCTTTTGATATACATTGTTATACATTTGCGATAAAATGTATAACAATATGGAAGTGACAATAAAAAAACTAACTGCATTCAGACTTGACAGCAACCTTCTGGACATGCTGAAGAGTGCTGCCAAACGTGAACATCGGAGCTTAAACAACTTTGTGGAATGTCTTCTTATGGATGCCATGTACACAGAGCCAAACGAAGAGACCAAAGCGGCTATAGAAGAAGCTCGTGCTGGGAAAAACTTGAAGAAAGTTGATACAAGCAGCTTCGAGAACTTTATAAAATCCTGTAGTGAATGAGAGAAGTTAAGACTGGTGGTCAGTTCCGGAAAGACCTGAAACGATACAGGAATGATAAAACCAAACTTGAAAAGCTTTATGATATTGTAGGATACTTGGAACGTTGTGAGGACGTTCCAAAAGAGTTTAAACCTCATATGCTTTCAGGTGATTATGCAGGTCACATGGAATGTCACGTAGAAAATGATTTTCTTTTGATATGGATCGATGATGAAGTCGTAAAGCTGGTTAGGCTTGGCAGTCATTCGGAATTGTTTGGAAAGAAGAAGAAATAAAAAAACTATTTTAGAAAGTCAGTAGATCTTCAATAACAAAGTAAGTTCTGCTGACTTTTATTTTGGATATGCACTGCAAATGGCTGCACTCGTCGGGACGGGTGGTCCCGCCCCTTGCCGTGCGGCGCTCCCCGACCGATGAGTTTTTTGTGGTGTTCCGGACACGTTCTGTTGTGCGGTTTTGTTGGGTAATTCTGTTGTGTACCAGGTGTGCGGTTTTCGTGGGTGTTCACGTGTGTGGGATAGGTTCTATCTCTCCCCGTCCCCTTTGCTAATTTCGCGCTGGGGAGGGTGTTCGATAGAACAGCAAGAGGAAACCGGGCAAGCCCTGTTTTTTCCTCTTGCCCTACGGGGTCTTTAGCTGAAAATCAGCTATTTAGAAAATTATACCAATATAATTTGGTTATAACGAATAAATATACTATCTTGTAAACCAACTAGTTAGTATATTAATTCGTTATAATAAGCCTTATAATTATATGGAAAAAGACAGTAAAACAACAGTAGCGGTAGAACGTACTACTTTTGCTAAACTTGACCGTCTGGCCAAGGCAAACAGTGTGTCAAAAATGGAGTATATTACTCATGCCATAAACTACTTTGAGAAGTATGGTATAAACCCGGTCGAGCATGAAAGTCCGGCACAGGAAATGCAGAGACTTATCAAGCGCATGGACCAGGTGTTCGCATTCCTGAAGAAACAGGAAACGGATCTTGTGCGTCCGGCTTGTGAAGCTCTGGCCGGAGCCAGCACACAGATAACCATAAGCCTTTCATCCTTACTTTCGGAAGAAAAGTTCAGGCGGTTCCTGAAGGAGAACAGCGAACTTTTCATCGAGGTAATGAATCAATCCAGCGAAAAGGGAAAAGCTATTGACAGAGCTGAAAGAGCGGTACGGGATTCTGATGCAACTATCAGGAAGAACCAGCAGGCCATTTTCAAGCGGATAGAAGCCAACGAAACAGCACAACTTAAAGCCATGCAACATATAGTTTCCTTCCTCGATGCAAAAGGAAAGACCGGGCTGCTCGATGATATAAACAAGGTCTATGAGAGGGAAAAGGAAAGGAGGGGACTATGAATATAAAAATTCAGGGTGGCGGTTCCGGGACCTATGCCAATACAGGGAGCTGCACAGGAGTAACGACCTACCTCCAGCATGAGGATCTGGAGCGCATGAAGAACGGCCAGGAAATGCAGCCGTTTTTCAATAACTCACGTGACTATATAAGCGCACAGGAAGTAACCTTTAAGATAGACAACAACAAGGCAAAATTAAGCCGGAACGATGCGAAGTTCTATGTGATCACGGTAAGCCCTTCCAGCCGGGAGCTGGAGAAAATGGGCAAGACCGAGAAGGAACAGGCTGAAGCCATGAGAAAGTATGTCCGTGATGATGTGATGCAGCACTATGCGGAAGGGTTCGGAAAAGGCTTGAACAAAGAGGATATCGAGTATTACGGAAAAATCCATTTCGAGAGGAAGGGAGCCGACCGGTACGACATGCACGCACATATTATCGTCAGCCGGAAGGACAGGAGCAACACCAGGAAGTTAAGCCCAAAGACCAACCACACCGGGAAGAAGAACTGCGGGAACGTGAAGGGAGGTTTTGACAGGACAGATTTTTTCCGAAAGTGTGAATCTTCATTTGACAAGCGCACAGGGTATGACCGGGCCCCGGAACAGACCTTCGACTATCTCAATACCATGAAGAACGGAAGCCCGAAAGAAATATTTCAGAAAAAGGAGTGGGCGGAACGTGTGAACCATGAACGGCTTGAGAAGATGAAAGCCGAATGGAGCCGGGATCTTCAGGAACCGCGCCAGGAACAAGGCCGTGAAGAAATACAACAACAGGGAAACAGTATTTCCCAAGTTCCGGAAATCAACCAGGCGCCACAGCGGAAGAAGCAACAGGAGGAAGAACTCGACCAGCCCAGGAAAAGAAGCCGGGGTTTTGGAATGGGTATGTGATTTTACATATGCATGCTTGCGTGAGGGATGTTTGTCCCCTATATTTTTGATACGGGGTATTAGGCCCCCCTATTATGATATAGAGAAACTAAAAGCGACTAAGATTGCACTTAGTCGCTTTTTATATTCATGTATGCTCGGCATGAGTATTAGCTAACGGGTGCAAGTCCCTAATGAGCCCTAATAGCGGGAATCATACAGCCAAAAGCAAGGGTGTCCATCGCGAGTTGGAATCTGAAAGAAGCTGGCGGCAAACATCTGGTCTGACGAACAGAAACTTCATATAAGGCATAAGACTGTGGATGAGATTGCATGACAAATCAAAGTCCTATAGCTATTCGGAACAGTCAATGTAAATGAAGCAGACATAAGATGGAAAGTTAATACCCTTATCCGAGGAGGTTTCACGGACGCATGATAATAGTGGAGAAAATCGAAATCAGCGGAGTAAATCTCGCCGTGAGAAGTCAGCAGATGTCATAGTAGCAAACGTGTCGATGAGTTTGTGAAGGACTGAACCTAATAATTAAACGATAGTAATTGAAACATACCTAATGAGAGAACGAATGCAGAAAACATTATCCAAAGTTAATGGCTGCCCTCAAAGAGATAGGTCGGAAACCGAATGGTATGGGGGAGTGCAGACTTTCATGTGGATGTGTGAAGACAACATCGTGGAAGTACCATTCGACAATGAACACCTTTTCGAGCAAATCCTGAGTCCTGCCAATCTTAATCGAGCCTATAAGTCAGTGATTGGTAACAATGGCTGTGGCGGTATCGACAAGATGTCATGTGAACAATTGTTTTCATGGCTATCAGCCAATAAAGATGCGCTCATCCTTTCCTTGATGGACGGTTCTTACCGTCCGAACCCCGTCAGAAGGGTAGAAATCCCCAAGGACAATGGCAATATGCGCCTTTTAGGAATCCCCACCGTGGTAGACCGTTTGGTGCAACAAGCCATTAACCAGGTTCTGACCCCTATCTATGAGTGCCAATTCTCGAGGAGAAGCTACGGCTTCCGTCCAAGAAGAGGTTGTCATGACGCACTGCGAGGGGCGCAAGAAATAATCAATGCAGGCTACATATATGTAGTAGACCTTGACCTCGAGCGCTTCTTCGATACCGTGAATCATAGCAAACTCATAGAAATCCTCAGCCGTACTATTAAAGACGGCAGAGTGGTCAGTCTAATACACAAATATCTCCGAATCGGTGTAATGAACAAAGGTCTGTTCGAAGCGAGCGAGGAAGGAACTCCCCAAGGAGGACCACTAAGTCCTTTGTTGAGTAATATTATGCTTAATGAGTTGGACAAGGAACTCGAACGCAGAGGTCTTCCTTTTGTTCGCTATGCCGATGACTCGATGATATTCTGCAAGTCCAAGAGGGCGGCAAGAAGAGTCAAAGAGTCCATAACCCGATTTATAGAGGGAACTCTATATCTCAAAGTCAACAAGGAAAAGACTGTAGTGTCGTATGTCCAAGGAGTTAAGTATCTCGGCTACTCCTTTTATGTAATGAAAGGCAAATGCCGCCTCACAGTACATCCGAAGTCCAAATCCAAGATGAAATCAAGACTCAAAGAACTGACGAATCGTAGCAACGGATGGGGATACGTCAAGAGGAAACAGAAACTGAAGGAGTACATCCGTGGATGGATTGGATACTATCACCTAGCCGATATGAAACGTTTTCTTCTTGATACTGATGAGTGGTTAAGACGGAGAATACGCATGTGTATATGGAAAGCTTGGAAGACCCCCAAGACCAAGGTGGCAAACCTCGTTAAATGTGGTATTGGAAAATACAAGGCATGTGAATGGGGTAACACTCGCAAAGGTTATTGGCGTATTGCTGATAGTCCTATATTGAAGGTGGCGATAAATAAGGACAGCCTGCGAAAGGCAGGTTATCCTACCTTAATGGGCTCGTATCTCGAATGGTACCCAAAATAGGAACCGCCGTATGCCGAACGGCACGTACGGTGGTGTGAGAGGTCGGTAAACATGAAAATAGGAGATAAACACCTATGATTAGTGTTTACCTCCTACTCGATTATCTTTATTTTTCATGTTCTGTTAAGATTTCTATCAGTTTATATCTGACATTGCTATCATCAGCAGGAGGATTTGCTAAGGTCGTTTTTTCAACCTTAAGAGTGTATTCAATTCCTTTCTTATAAACAAATCCGTCTATGCCACTGAAAGGAAGTTTTGAATAGCTTGCATTTCCTTCTTCTTTAACAAGCATACACTCTATAGGAGTTTCACTTCCCCAGGGTGTATAAGTATCTGTTTCTGCAGAAACATACATTTTTACAATTTCAACTTTGTCTGTCAAATCATCTTTATCACAACTGATAAAGCTGAATGTTAAAAGGAATAGTATCAGTATTCCAAATAGATTCTTTGTTTTCATATTACTTTGATTTATAGTTCTGTATTTACTTTTATTTTCCCTATTGTTTTCTGTTCGTCACGTACACGGCAAAGTTCCCGGTGTGCTTTTTCTTTATACTCCTGAAGAGCTTTGATTTCGTTACGCAATCGGTTGTTTTCTTCCTGAAGAACCTGTAGTTCTTTGGCCTGTTCTGCGGCCAGACTTTCCGCTTTGGCCTTTGCTTCTGTTGCCTGGGCTATAAGTTCTGGAGCTGGAAGCTGTTTTGCGGTCTGTTCCCGGACTGCCTGTAGTAGTTGGCGAATCGCTTCTGTTCCCTCATTGCTTGTCTGCATGGTCGCTTTTACTTCATTCAATTCTCCGATGATCTTTTCCAAGGGGGAGTAATCAAGTGCGTTACTCTTCAGGTCGAAACCTGTGCGTTCAAAGTATTCCAGGGCGAGAGAAACGAACTCTTTCCGTAATATGCCGTTTGCCCGGCAGTATATCTCCAGCCGTTCAGATGTTTCTCCGCTTATTGAGATTGTAGTCTTTTCCGGCTTGCTTTTGGGTTGTATGGTTGCTTTATCTGTCATACCTTAACCGATTGATATAAATATGCTTATAATATGCTTGATATGCTGGTTTTATGCTTCTTTTTAATTGAATATGCTGTAAATATACCGAATATTCCTGAAATATATTCAGGTTACTTGGCCTTTTTTCCGCTTAAAGTGATATGAGAATCCACAAAGCACCCTCCGAAGCCGGATAAGGCGTCTGGTTGCGTGTAAGTGACTGTTACAAGGGTTTGTCCCATGAATGTCTCAATCTTGTCTATAATGGCTTCCATTGGCTTTCCTAAGCCTGTAGCTTCAGCTGATACCAATATCAAATCTCCTTCTTTCATGTCTTTGTTTTTTTGATTGTGTGACAAAATCAAAGTTTCTTTCTGTCTTTAATTTTTCCCTTGATAGCATTGATTATATAACCTTTTGGGTTCTTCTTTTCCCTTGATTTTCCTTTTAGAATGGCGAGTTCATTAAGGAAGTCTGGAAGTAAGGTTTGTGCTGATATAAACAGATCTAGATTGTTTTTAATCTCTTTATCTGAAAACTCAATCGAGTTTTTAAGATAACTTCTTATTTCCGGAGCTAACGACCAGCTTAAAGCAGTCTGTTTTTGAAGGTCATGTTTTTCCAAATCACTGTCACGGTGTTCCGGTTGATATACCGGATAAAACTTTATGGCCGTTATCTTTCGCCCTGTTTTGAGCGGTGTGTACTCAAAGGTATATGGGCTGACTTCATCAAGCTCTTTTTTTGCAGCATCCACAACATAACGTATAAAATCGTTGATGCGCTCGTATTTGTCTGTTACGCAAAACATTTCCTTTAGCTGTTCTATAGAGTATATCAGAGGAGTTTTCTGGTTGCTCAACAACTCATAAAAGCGCATTGAAAACTGGCTCTTAAAGCTCATGGCTGCTTTCAGTTCGTATTTCCTGAAACCCTTTGAGAAATCAAGTATGCAGTCCCATACACGTGGGTGTACCTGAAAGGATAATACTGAAGAACGCTTCCGTATATAAGGCAAGGCTATGATAGAGATACTTTGCCAGATCTCATCATCTTCATACTCAAAGATCTTTCGCTGAAGCGACTGTAGGGCTTCTTTTACTCTCGCATAATTCTTGTCGTCCTCTCCATTAAGCAGGCAGGCGATAGGCATGGTTATATTTACGCAACTGAAAAGATCATGCTCTATCTTCTGACAGTTATCAGCGAACTTTATACCTTGCAGCTCTCCTTGAGCCATTTCTACGAGACGATAAATGATACGCTTTTCGTACACATTAAAGTCATATTTTGCAGTAGTCATAATATAACTTTGGATAAGGTCTTTGTTTACTATTGCCATAATTATCAGTGTTTTGCGCAAATATAAGTATTAAAAACGAGTTTTACAAATAAAACTCGTAGATTGTGTGATTAGTATTCAAAAACTCGTAGTTAAACTTTGAAATAGTATTCAAAAACTCGCAGTTAGTATTCAAAAACTCGTAGTTAGATCGCTGTTGATGATTGTAATATTCTGTTTGTCAGATTGTTAAAGTGTATTTTTTAAAAGTTGATAAGCATATAACAAGTAATGCTTAAAAACAAGTCATAAAATTTTAGCCTGAATGTGGCTTCCAGACCTCCAAATCCGTGAAAAACGAGTTTTTGAATGTTTGTGAAAGCAAAGCAAAAGCCAGCGCAGCGTTCTTTGAGGAACGAATTTTCCGCGCGTGTACACAAATAAGTACACAAAACTTTTGTTTTATTGATTTTTATCCCTATTTTTGCGGTGAAAACCAATATATTAGAACTATGCAGATTGTTACAACACGCGAATTTCGTGCCAATCAGAAGAAATACTTCGAAATGGCAGAGACGGAAACGATCCTGGTCTCCAGACGCAATGCAGCCCCTATTATGGTGTGTGCAGTCAGAGAAGGTGATTTCCCTTCAAAGGAAGAACTTGCGGCCATCCAGAGAGGTATTGAAGATATCCGAAACGGAAATACCTTCAGAATGGCTAAAAACGAGTCTCTGGATGATTTTCTTAACCGTATAGAGGGCGAAGGCAATGTATGAGATAGAATTTTCCAAAGAAGCGGTAAAACATGTCCTGTTGATGAGAAAATCCTCTCCGCAGCTTTTCAGGAAGCTGGAGAAGCTGCTTGATGAACTCCGGGAACACCCGTACACGGGTACAGGGCATCCGGAACAGTTGAGATACCTGGAGGGTGTCTGGTCAAGGCAGCTGGACAAGAAGAACCGTATCAGGTATATGGTCAACGAGACTACCGTAATTGTGTTTATCATTTCAGCCTGGGGGCATTATGACGACAAATGAAGGATTGCAGTAAGTTCCGAAACGGCACATACTGCAATCCTTTTGAATTTGTGACAGAATCAAAATAACTTATATCATATATCCAAGCAAACGGCTGCACTCGTCGGGAGTGTTGGTACACCCCCTTGCCGTGCGGCGCTCCCCGACCGATGAGTTTTTTGTGGTGTTCCGGACACGTTCTGTTGTGCGGTTTTGTTGGGTAATTCTGTTGTGTACCAGGTGTGCGGTTTTCGTGGGTGTTCACGTGTGTGGGATAGGTTCTATCTCTCCCCGTCCCCTTTGCTAATTTCGCGCTGGGGAGGGTGTTCGATAGAACAGCAAGAGGAAACCGGGCAAGCCCTGTTTTTTCCTCTTGCCCTACGGGGTCTTTAGCTGAAAATCAGCTATTTAGAAAATTATACCAATATAATTTGGTTATAACGAATAAATATACTATCTTGTAAACCAACTAGTTAGTATATTAATTCGTTATAATAAGCCTTATAATTATATGGAAAAAGACAGTAAAACAACAGTAGCGGTAGAACGTACTACTTTTGCTAAACTTGACCGTCTGGCCAAGGCAAACAGTGTGTCAAAAATGGAGTATATTACTCATGCCATAAACTACTTTGAGAAGTATGGTATAAACCCGGTCGAGCATGAAAGTCCGGCACAGGAAATGCAGAGACTTATCAAGCGCATGGACCAGGTGTTCGCATTCCTGAAGAAACAGGAAACGGATCTTGTGCGTCCGGCTTGTGAAGCTCTGGCCGGAGCCAGCACACAGATAACCATAAGCCTTTCATCCTTACTTTCGGAAGAAAAGTTCAGGCGGTTCCTGAAGGAGAACAGCGAACTTTTCATCGAGGTAATGAATCAATCCAGCGAAAAGGGAAAAGCTATTGACAGAGCTGAAAGAGCGGTACGGGATTCTGATGCAACTATCAGGAAGAACCAGCAGGCCATTTTCAAGCGGATAGAAGCCAACGAAACAGCACAACTTAAAGCCATGCAACATATAGTTTCCTTCCTCGATGCAAAAGGAAAGACCGGGCTGCTCGATGATATAAACAAGGTCTATGAGAGGGAAAAGGAAAGGAGGGGACTATGAATATAAAAATTCAGGGTGGCGGTTCCGGGACCTATGCCAATACAGGGAGCTGCACAGGAGTAACGACCTACCTCCAGCATGAGGATCTGGAGCGCATGAAGAACGGCCAGGAAATGCAGCCGTTTTTCAATAACTCACGTGACTATATAAGCGCACAGGAAGTAACCTTTAAGATAGACAACAACAAGGCAAAATTAAGCCGGAACGATGCGAAGTTCTATGTGATCACGGTAAGCCCTTCCAGCCGGGAGCTGGAGAAAATGGGCAAGACCGAGAAGGAACAGGCTGAAGCCATGAGAAAGTATGTCCGTGATGATGTGATGCAGCACTATGCGGAAGGGTTCGGAAAAGGCTTGAACAAAGAGGATATCGAGTATTACGGAAAAATCCATTTCGAGAGGAAGGGAGCCGACCGGTACGACATGCACGCACATATTATCGTCAGCCGGAAGGACAGGAGCAACACCAGGAAGTTAAGCCCAAAGACCAACCACACCGGGAAGAAGAACTGCGGGAACGTGAAGGGAGGTTTTGACAGGACAGATTTTTTCCGAAAGTGTGAATCTTCATTTGACAAGCGCACAGGGTATGACCGGGCCCCGGAACAGACCTTCGACTATCTCAATACCATGAAGAACGGAAGCCCGAAAGAAATATTTCAGAAAAAGGAGTGGGCGGAACGTGTGAACCATGAACGGCTTGAGAAGATGAAAGCCGAATGGAGCCGGGATCTTCAGGAACCGCGCCAGGAACAAGGCCGTGAAGAAATACAACAACAGGGAAACAGTATTTCCCAAGTTCCGGAAATCAACCAGGCGCCACAGCGGAAGAAGCAACAGGAGGAAGAACTCGACCAGCCCAGGAAAAGAAGCCGGGGTTTTGGAATGGGTATGTGATTTTACATATGCATGCTTGCGTGAGGGATGTTTGTCCCCTATATTTTTGATACGGGGTATTAGGCCCCCCTATTATGATATAGAGAAACTAAAAGCGACTAAGATTGCACTTAGTCGCTTTTTATATTCATGTATGCTCGGCATGAGTATTAGCTAACGGGTGCAAGTCCCTAATGAGCCCTAATAGCGGGAATCATACAGCCAAAAGCAAGGGTGTCCATCGCGAGTTGGAATCTGAAAGAAGCTGGCGGCAAACATCTGGTCTGACGAACAGAAACTTCATATAAGGCATAAGACTGTGGATGAGATTGCATGACAAATCAAAGTCCTATAGCTATTCGGAACAGTCAATGTAAATGAAGCAGACATAAGATGGAAAGTTAATACCCTTATCCGAGGAGGTTTCACGGACGCATGATAATAGTGGAGAAAATCGAAATCAGCGGAGTAAATCTCGCCGTGAGAAGTCAGCAGATGTCATAGTAGCAAACGTGTCGATGAGTTTGTGAAGGACTGAACCTAATAATTAAACGATAGTAATTGAAACATACCTAATGAGAGAACGAATGCAGAAAACATTATCCAAAGTTAATGGCTGCCCTCAAAGAGATAGGTCGGAAACCGAATGGTATGGGGGAGTGCAGACTTTCATGTGGATGTGTGAAGACAACATCGTGGAAGTACCATTCGACAATGAACACCTTTTCGAGCAAATCCTGAGTCCTGCCAATCTTAATCGAGCCTATAAGTCAGTGATTGGTAACAATGGCTGTGGCGGTATCGACAAGATGTCATGTGAACAATTGTTTTCATGGCTATCAGCCAATAAAGATGCGCTCATCCTTTCCTTGATGGACGGTTCTTACCGTCCGAACCCCGTCAGAAGGGTAGAAATCCCCAAGGACAATGGCAATATGCGCCTTTTAGGAATCCCCACCGTGGTAGACCGTTTGGTGCAACAAGCCATTAACCAGGTTCTGACCCCTATCTATGAGTGCCAATTCTCGAGGAGAAGCTACGGCTTCCGTCCAAGAAGAGGTTGTCATGACGCACTGCGAGGGGCGCAAGAAATAATCAATGCAGGCTACATATATGTAGTAGACCTTGACCTCGAGCGCTTCTTCGATACCGTGAATCATAGCAAACTCATAGAAATCCTCAGCCGTACTATTAAAGACGGCAGAGTGGTCAGTCTAATACACAAATATCTCCGAATCGGTGTAATGAACAAAGGTCTGTTCGAAGCGAGCGAGGAAGGAACTCCCCAAGGAGGACCACTAAGTCCTTTGTTGAGTAATATTATGCTTAATGAGTTGGACAAGGAACTCGAACGCAGAGGTCTTCCTTTTGTTCGCTATGCCGATGACTCGATGATATTCTGCAAGTCCAAGAGGGCGGCAAGAAGAGTCAAAGAGTCCATAACCCGATTTATAGAGGGAACTCTATATCTCAAAGTCAACAAGGAAAAGACTGTAGTGTCGTATGTCCAAGGAGTTAAGTATCTCGGCTACTCCTTTTATGTAATGAAAGGCAAATGCCGCCTCACAGTACATCCGAAGTCCAAATCCAAGATGAAATCAAGACTCAAAGAACTGACGAATCGTAGCAACGGATGGGGATACGTCAAGAGGAAACAGAAACTGAAGGAGTACATCCGTGGATGGATTGGATACTATCACCTAGCCGATATGAAACGTTTTCTTCTTGATACTGATGAGTGGTTAAGACGGAGAATACGCATGTGTATATGGAAAGCTTGGAAGACCCCCAAGACCAAGGTGGCAAACCTCGTTAAATGTGGTATTGGAAAATACAAGGCATGTGAATGGGGTAACACTCGCAAAGGTTATTGGCGTATTGCTGATAGTCCTATATTGAAGGTGGCGATAAATAAGGACAGCCTGCGAAAGGCAGGTTATCCTACCTTAATGGGCTCGTATCTCGAATGGTACCCAAAATAGGAACCGCCGTATGCCGAACGGCACGTACGGTGGTGTGAGAGGTCGGTAAACATGAAAATAGGAGATAAACACCTATGATTAGTGTTTACCTCCTACTCGATTT